>Ga0129306_1000892_pt1 | contig 40096 bp, 30 predicted proteins | sample P827metagenome_FD_94438 | JGI IMG/M metagenome (GOLD analysis project Ga0129306, IMG submission 94438) | Capybara group fecal microbial communities from Wisconsin, USA - P827 metagenome | ecosystem: Host-associated > Mammals > Digestive system > Large intestine > Fecal | place: USA: Wisconsin... | reverse complement strand
TTCCGTTGCGAAGAGACAAGGACCAATGCTTCGACCGCTAAAGAGGTCGTCACCTATACAACATATAATGAAGAAGATGCCCTTGCCTGGTGTGACTTGATGTCGGATAAAGGCTACAGTGTCTCAATGGAATATGATAAAAAAAGCGGCAGATACATCTGCACTGCCACAAATTAAAATGTTAAAAAACGACCCCAAAATTCCACTTTTGCCATTTTGTTGAGCAATATATATTAACGGGGAACTCCGCATTGTCGGAACCCCAAGTGTTAAACCAGTGTCGATGACAAACACATCTACACACAAAAAAACAGACTGCCTATGTGCAAATATGAGTCTCACGCAGAGAAATATGTGCCGCTGCGGACGAGGCGATGACTTTGAGGGCACACGGGCAAGGACGGAACCAAAATATTCCAAACACTTCCGTCCTGCCCTCCGGATGCCCGAGGCACGCAAAAGCGTAACCGACAAAGGTAACGGATAAAAGTCGATTATATTGTGTATTCTTTTACGCAGCATAAAACGCTTTATTGATTATAGTTAAAATAAAAAAAAACACAACGACTTATGAATAAAATGAAAAAAATATTAACTGTATGTTTCTTGCTTCTTTGTGCAATGCAAGCACAAGCTCAAATCAAGATAGAGTCGACAGGACGTGTCATTGTTGGCCCGGATTATGGCAATAATTTCGATCTTGGCAACGCTCTGTCTATGTCTATCCAAGGTCCTCAGACATTAAACAATAATGCTGGATCGAAACTTGGGTTTGGTGATTTTGGACGGGTTTTAAACAGCTCACCTGGTGGATGGAACGTCTTTATCGGGGAATATGGCAACAACGACTCTGATACAATGTGGCTACACGGGAAAAGAGGGATTCGTCTGACTTCTGTGAATGGAGATAACGTTTTGGTTGATTTTGGGTGTAATGCCAATTCGCGGACAGTGTTCTATAACGGAATACGTACAGGCCAAATTATGGTCAGCAGTGAGGATGGTTTCAAGAGCAATTTAACCCCGGTAAACGGAGCCCTGTCGCGTTTGCTTCAATTGAGTAGCGTAAGCTATCGCTACATCCTTCCCCGAGAGTATGCAATGACGACGGAAGGTCGTAACAGACTTTACAATGAAATCTCGGACAGAACTGGCACAGTTTTACCTCTTACAGGCAAAGACAGAGAAGACAGTGTTCGTATGGCTCGCACCGATTCGCTGCGTGCTGTAGGATCGACTCTGTATGGCTTTGTGACCTCGGATTTTCAACAAATGTTTCCAGAGCTTGTCGAAACCGACGACAACGGCAATAGTTATGTTGACTATATTGGATTGATACCTGTTATTGTGGCGGCCATAAGCGAACAGCAACGCACTATTGAGTTGCTGATGGCTCAACTACAAGAATGCTGTGAAAGCAACAATTCCGGTAGTGAAAACAAATCAAATAACGGAGTTCAGCCAAGTTTATTAAAACCATTGTCAAAAGGAGATGATACACAGAGCTGTGAAGACTCCCCTGTGTTGTACCAGAACACGCCAAATCCATTCAATAGAACAACGGTTATCAATTTTCATATTCCAGAACACACGGCGACGTCAACGCTCTATGTGTTTAGTCTAAATGGGACATTGATGCAGGCTTTCCCTATAGCCACTATTGGAGACGGCTCTGTCAGCATTGACGGATCGACTCTTTCTGCAGGTATGTATGTCTATACACTTGTAGTCGATGGGCAAATCACCGATAGTAAACGTATGATACTAACCAATTAAACATCAATATGAAACGTTACTTTATTTTATTATCAGTTATGATTTTGGCTTTAAACGCCAAGTCGCAGGACACCGTTGTATACCGTTCCATTTTCGGCGACAGTCTGACGCGGTGGGAGGGGGTTCTTGCGTATACTCTGCAAGGTGTTCAACCATACTCTTACTCGGTTTATACAGCAGACACGGCCATTATAGAAGGGGAAAGATATTATTTGTCAATAAACACAATACACAACTATTGTAGTAGTGACGATTGGCTCCCCTACAATGACGATAAATTATATTTGCGCGAAAGTGAGCGTCACGACAAACTATATGGCAGGTTGAAGTTGGGTTCCTTACAGAATATTGACGAATACTTACCAGAATTTCTTATAATGGATCTTTCTTTGGAGGCTGGCGACACCCTGAATACAGACAGTTGGGCGGATTTGAACCTTCATCCGAATCAACATCGGCCAGTAATAGTCATAGACAGCGTATATTACAGAGATGGCAGAAAACATCTTGTAACTAACTTTATGGGCAAGCTCGGAGAAGGCTGGGGGCATTTCGTTTACGACACGTTAACCTTCGTCGAAGGTGTGGGTCCTGATATTGGCATCGGGTATTTTTTGTATGCTCTTTTGCCTCATATCTATAGACATTTTGAAGCTTATCAGATTTATGACTCTGACTCTTGTTGGGTTTTAGTGCCATATATTAACTGCTGTTGGCACGACACTGTGTTTGACTACCATAGAGAATGGGTGTATTATACGTTGGGCGTCAGTCGTTACACAAACGAAATAATATGTAGCTACTATGAACCCGGAGATGCAGTGGATGTCGTAAACGATGACAGAATGAAACTTTATCCCAATCCTGTCCAAGACAGGCTCGTGGTGTCTGACATTCCTGACGGAATCAACAAAGTCTCGCTGAAGAATATGATAGGTAAAGAAATCAATTGCTATTCGTTGGATAACGAAACCGTGTCACTGTCAATGTATGGTTTGCCTTCGGGCGTATACTTTCTTGTATTTGGACAGGAAGATGGCAAAGGCAGAATAATAAAGAAGATTGTAAAATTATGAAAAAGTTTCTGTTTCTTATCTTACTGGGAATAACTATCAGTTTGACGGCGCAAACTAATGCCAGGTATGGATGTGGCTATGCTCCTTATGGCCTGTTCAGCGTTTTTACAGTTTTTGCAGATGTTGTAGACGACACGGTCGAATATTCATTCTCTTGGTGGCCTGAAGGACAGTTGCCTAATAACACTGACAGTATGTTTGAATACAATTCATACGTTGGGATAAATAAATATGTCAGCAAGTATTTCTATGAAGCATCTTTCGGAACTCTTAAAGTTATTGGTGATTATTATCCTTGCCTTGTTACACTTCATAGTGAAGATATAGAGTCTCAAAGTTCGCAACATAGCATAAATGCAGTTATTTCTTACCTTAACGCACGCCCACCAAATGATACATTGTCGCAACACGGATATGGTCTCTCTTCATTTGATAGCTGGGGATTATCTTCAGATTATATGCAGAAGGATTCATTGCCCGACAATAAAATAGATTTGCTTAACATTATATGGCGCAGAAACAAAAAAAGATTTCCTTCGGCAAGTGGCGGACGTACAGCTTGTCTATCTAATAATAATAATAATAATCAAATCCACGATTTTGATGGAATAAACAGTTATTCGATGATTTGTCACACCGAGCCTGACAAAATCTTTCGTCACGAGTTCAGCCATAATCTGATAGGTAATAACCACTATCATAATGGCGGATCGGGAACAGGTGGAACTTGCAACTTTCTCTCCAACATTGGTGGCTACAGTATGATAAGCAGTTACAATTCCAATTTAGAATCGTACAACGGCTGGGACCGCTGGTGGCTTGGCTGGAAACATCCAAGCAAAGAACACTACATTTCTGCTATAGACAATCACGGCAACGAAGTGAACACTGACTTAGAGTATGGCGAGCCGTTGGAAAACAATGAGTTTATACTGCGTAACTTTGCGAATTATGGAGATGCTATACGCATAAAGCTTCCACATATTAAGACTTTGGATGACAGAGTCCGTAACCAGTACTTGTGGATTGAAAACCACCAAATAAAGGAGCGTACAATCGAGTATAAAGAAGGCAAAGCCAAGGGCATACGGTTCAACATACAGATAGGCAACGACAATTTAGAAAGTGATTTTGCGTCTTCAAGGACAAATTATTATGTTCCGTTGTCGGCATTTGGAAATTATGACTTTGATTATGTGGAGTTCGACACGGTAGAACCCGACATACACTGGTTTGATGCCTATACCAGTGATACTATGACCAATCCATTTACAGGCTATCACCCAATAATGATGCCAGCCTGGGATGTGAATCTGGACGAAGCATTGATGGACGATAAGATTCAGAGCAAGGAATATATTACCGTCCACCGAATATACAAGGATGGAGTTTCTGCCTGTGGACATCTTCCTGTTTTTGGCAACAACTACGATGCTTTCACTGCTGGTTCTTCTATTGGGATGGGGTCAAACCCTCCGACCACACCGCTAATTACATACAGGACAAGCACGAGAGAGAGTGGTACCACACAAACAAACAATCCAACCAATCCAGAAACAGACGATAATCGCTATATATGGCTCAATGGCCTTAGAGTGGACATATTGGAAGAATACAGCAACGGAAACATAAAGATCCGAATAGTGTGGAATGATTATGATATTGACAACGACGTGCGTTGGTGTGGCCCGATAATGCTGACAGAGAATCTGTACTTGAAAAACGGGCACACTATTCTATTGGACTATGGTCTGATGCCTACACGCCCCAACAACCCAGTTCTGATAAACGGGAAAAAAGTATTCGCTGACCCTACGGTATTCACCTGCAGAAATGGCTCATATTTCAAACAGGAGACATTCTCCAGAGTAAACGTTATAAATCAATCTGTTGTTGTTTTGGAATCAGGATCGGTTTATGAAATTGAAGATGGCGCAGTCCTCGATATTCAGGCAACAGGCTCACTTGTAGTCAAATCAGGCGCAACACTACACGTAAAAGGGAGTGGACACGTAGAGGTGCGCGACGGTGGTTACATCTGCTTTGAAAACGGTGCCAATATACTGCTCGACAATACTCTCAGCGTTGTAAATCTGCATAATGGTCACACACAAGGTGTCAATCCCGTTCATCAAAACATATCCCCCCACTGTTACGACGCATCACTGACAAATTATCCATTCATCGGCCAAGGCGCTATCAACACATATTCCGGAAACATTTTCATTCAAAGAATCACTTATACGAATGATGCCTATGAAACAGGAATAACCATTCGCGCAGGGCACCACGTAACGACACAAAAAAAATTTGGCAATGTAATAATCGAAAACGGCGCCAATGTGATATTTGATAGCGAAGACGATGCCACACTCGAGCCTGGGACAGAAGTCAAGGCCGGTGGATCGTTAATTGTACGCTAATAGTGCGTTGCGATTCCATTGTAGCTAATTATATGGGTCCCTGAACGAACGTTCTGGGACTTTTTTTTAGGCAAATTAGTCGTGTTAGGTGAAAGGGTTATGACGGAGTTGGTACCTTGAAGGTTTGGGAATGAGGCGGATAGGTTGTACTGTTGATTTTTTGCTTATTTGGTTAATAATCAGGCAGAAAGATGCTTTTGGCCGTTTCCGCCCCTTTTTTCTGCCTTTCCAGCGTTTTTTTTGTTCTCGTCTTCTAATGCTATGCCTGATAGTATGACACACCCTGCCGCTTTGCGGCACCCCTCTCCGAGAGGGGTGGCCGTAGGCCGGGGTGTGTCGCATTGTCAAATTAGTTATCCGTCGGATCCGGTCAATCCGTGGTCCTTTTAAGGGGTCGCTACGCTCAAAATCTTAAGATAATCTTTTTCAAAATTATTCAAATTTGCCACAACGAGGGCAAAGCCCTGCAGAAATGCCGTTACCACACTGTATCAACTTCGTTCGTTGTCCAGTCGTTGTCCGCTCGTTGTCCAGTTGTTGTCCAGTCATTGACTGGACAACAACTGGACAACAACTGGACAACGACTGGACAACGAGCGAAGGAGGTCTTGTAACTTGCTGGTAATGAATGCTCGTTTTTCGGGCCAAAACAGGTGTAAAAATGCTTGGGCGCTGGTCGTTTTGAATACGGATTGCTCAGATTGCACAGATGAGTTATCTGTTTAACTCGTTTAATCCGTGGTCCTTTTATTGGGGTCGCTTCGCTCAAAATCTTAAGAAAATCATATCAAAATTATTCAAATCCGCCACAACGTTTTTTCTGAACACGGATTGCACTGATTTCACAGATGAGTTATCCGTTTAATCCGTTAAAACTGTGGCCGATAATTTTGCCATTGGGTGTGCGTAGTAAGGCTTGCGGGTGTTTGTAAATTGGATGTGGTTAGCGTTGGACGGCCTTGTAGGTGAGATAGATGCCTATGGGCAGCATTACGAAGGTGGATATCCACATTCCGACGGTGCCGATGGCGCCCTCGCGCACTGCTTTTTCGGCAATCATACCTATAACATAGTAGAGCACGAAGAAGAGCACCGACGCCACCAGTGGCACGCCAAGGCCACCCTTGCGGACAATTGAGCCGAACGGGGCCCCCACAAAGAAGAGGACGATGCAGGCCACGCTGAGGGTGAACTTGCGATGCCACTCGATGTAGTGGCGGTTGATGTATTCGCTCTGTGAGGTGATGACTTGGTCGTGGATTTTGACATCGCTAAGGCAGCGCTCGGCGCGCGACAGGGCTTCGTTGTAAACACGCCGTTGTCGGTGGTATTCGAGCGAGTCGCAGAGTGCCTGGATGTCGAGCCCTGCTGAGTCGACGGTGTTTTTGTCGATGCGTAGCGCTATGTTTTCAATTTGTTTTTGGATGCTTTCGCTGCGTTGCATTTTGAGGCGCGCCACATTGGAGTCGAGCTGGCTGGTGTTCATCATTTGGTAGCCGCCCTGGAAGATGCTTTCGTCCGACTTGTCGAAGGCAAAGTCGGAGAGGTCGAAGGTCATCTTGTTTGTATCGAAATAGATGCGTGTGAAGGGTTTGGACTCTGAGCCTGCATCGTTGGCCGTCTCGCTGTAGGAGCATCCGTCGTAGAGGGTGAAGAGCATATATCGCTCGTCAGGCGTGGTCTGCATTGTTCCCTCACGGGCAACCACTATGTCGGGCTGGCTGGAACTGAAACGGTGGTCGTAGACGGTGATGTCGTGCAGCGTTTTGCCGTCGGCGTCTTTCTTGTTGACCCTTATCACGAAGCCGTCGATTTCGGAGTAGTATTCGCCCGGGCGTATGTTGAGCGCAGGCTTTTTGCGTGTAATGTCGTAGAGCGTGGTGCGGTATTTGAGCACTGCCGACGGCATCACGTAGTCGGCAAAGATAAACGCTACAACGGTCAGCACGGCAACGATAATGCCCATAGGCACCATTGAGCGCCACAGCGGTATGCCGCCGCTTTTGATGGCAACAAGTTCGTAGTGTTCGCCGAGGTTGCCCATAGTCATAATTGATGCAAAGAGCACGGCTATGGGCATAGCCATAGGTACAAAGGTGGCAGATGCATCCATCAGGAGCTCGAGGATGATGCCTACGGAGAGCCCCTTGCCGGCGATGTCGTCGACATACTTCCATATAAACTGCATTAGCAGGACAAACACGGCCACAACGAAAGTGAGAATCAGTGGGCCCACAAAGGATTTTATGACCAGTTTGTCGAGTTTTTTCATTGCGCTAAATTACTTGAACAGCCGAAGGATGTCGTTGCCGTTAGCCACGATGAGTAGCAATAGCAGCAGGGACATACCGACGGTTTGAGCCACTTCGAGGAACTTCTCGCTCGGTTTGCGGCGTGTTATGATTTCCCAGAGGGTGAAGAGGATGTGTCCACCGTCGAGACCGGGGATGGGGATGACGTTCATAAAGGCCAGGATTACGGCGAGGAAGGCCGTGATGGACCAGAAGGAGTACCAATCCCAATGCTCGGGGAAGAGACCGCCCAGAGTGCCGAATCCGCCCAGTCCCTTATAGCCGTCGGGGGTGAAGAGTATTCGCAGCGAACGGGCATAGGTGGTCAGCTGGTTCCATCCGTAGGAGATGCCTACAGGGATGGCCTCGAAGAAGTTGTATTCGTTGTGGATACACTTGTAGATGTTCTTCGGGTCGGTTAGGTAGGCACCAATCTTGCCGTTGTCGACTGCCACGGGCAACGAGTCGTAGACGCCGGCACGGTAGAATCCTATGATTATCGTATCGTCTTGATGCTCTTTAAGTGCTGCGGTTACTTCGCTGAAACTGGGCATTGTCTCGCCGTTGATGCTGACAATGCTGTCGCCGGGCTGCATACCGGCACGTTTGGCTCGCGAGCCAGGTGTGAAGTCCTTGACGACAAAGGGAGTACGCACTGAGAAGAGGAGGTTGGTGTCGCGCGGGTCGAGCTTAGTCAGCAGGTCGCAGCTCAGGGCTATGTCTACCATAAGCATCGTGTCGCGCTCGTTGACTGCCAGTGTAGGCTCTTCTGCTGCAGTGGTGTCGAGGTATACTGTGTCGGCAATCTTTGTCGGACGCATTACGGAGACGATTTTTGGATTGTCGAGCAGCAGTTTGTGCTGTGTCTTGACAATGTCGGTCATCTCTTCGCCGTCGATGCTGTAGATGATGTCGCCGTTCTGGAAGCCTTCGGCCAGGAGGATGTCGTGATAGTCGTAGCCGAGGGTTGCGTTGCGCAGCGGCAGTTCGTCCTTGCCCCAGTGGGCGAAGATGCAGGTGTAGATGAGCAGTGCCGATAGGAAGTTGACCAGCACGCCGCCGCTGATGATGCAGAGGCGTTGCCAGGCCTTTTTGGAGCGGTATTCCCACGGCTGGGGCTCGCTCTCAAGGTCGTCCTTGCCTTTGGTCTCGTCAATCATTCCTGCAATGTCGCAGTATCCGCCCAGTGGAATCCAGCCTATGCCCCACAGAGTGTTGTCTTGGTCCTCGGGGTTCAGGTTCTTTTCGTCCCACTCGTCGGGTGTTTTAGCGTTGAAAAACAGGAAGTGCCATTTGCCATTGAACTTCTTGGCCTTAAGGATAGAGAACTTCCAGTTGAAGAACAGGTAGAAACGTCTTACGCGGGTCTTGAACAGACGTGCAAAGAGGAAGTGCCCTAACTCGTGCGTCAAGACAAGTAATGAGAGACTAAGTATTAAAGCTAATATTTTCATTATGTTCTATTTGATTGCAGGCAAATATGCCTTTTGTTTAAATGTTGTTGCAGGTTTTTCTTGTTTCGGTGTCGCATTCCAGTAGCTGGTCCAGTGTCGGGTGAGCTATGTAGGTGGCTTTTGAAATGGCGTGCTCTACAAAGCCGGCAATGTCTACAAAGCGCAGTTTGCCGTCGATGAATCGTTGCACAGCTACTTCGTTTGCGGCATTCATAACGCACGGTATATTGCCGCCTTGCTCGATGGCGTTGTAGGCCAGCGGCAGGCAGCGGAATGTCTCGGTGTCGGGGCGGAAGAAGGTCAGCTCGGGATGTTCCCAGAAGCTGAAACGAGGGATGTGGCTCTCAATGCGGTGAGGGTAGGACAGGGCGTATTGGATAGGAGTCTCCATCGTCGGCGTGCCTATCTGGGCCTTGATCGAGCCGTCCTCGAACTGCACCATCGAGTGGACGATGCTTTGCGGATGTATAAGCACTTCGATTTTGTCTACGCCGACACCAAAGAGCCATTTGGCTTCAATCACTTCAAGACCTTTGTTCATTAGGCTGGCGGAGTCGATAGTCACCTTGCGGCCCATACTCCAGTTGGGGTGCTTCAGCACTTCGGCAAGGGTTACGTTCTCTATCTGTTCGCGTTTGCGGCCAAAGAGCGGTCCTCCCGAGGCGGTAAGCAGTATCTTGTCAATCTTGTTGTGGAACTCGCCTTGTAGGGTCTGGAATATGGCCGAGTGCTCGGAGTCGACCGGCAGTATCGCCACGCCGTTCTTTCGTGCCTCGGCTGTTACTATCTCGCCGGCGACGACCATAGTCTCCTTGTTGGCAAGTGCTATGGTCTTCTTAGCCCGGATAGCATTCAGTGTCGGCTTAAGCCCTGCAAAGCCTACGATGGCTGCCATAACAATGTCCACGCAGTCCATCTCAACGATGTCGCATACCGACTCTTCGCCGGCAAAGACCTTTATGTCGGTGTTGCTCAATGCTTCGCAGACGGTGCCGTATTTCGACTTGTCTGCTATGACTACCATATTGGGTTGGAATTCCAGTGCCTGCTTGATAAGTAGTTCGGCGTTGCAGCCTGCCACAAGCACTTCGGCTTCAAAGAGGTCGGGATGCCTTCGAATGACATTCAGTGTTTGTGTACCTATAGAACCTGTCGAGCCCAGTATGGCTATTCGTTTTTTGTTCATTTCCCCTGCTCCCTTCTTTCTACCTCGTCGCGCAGCAGGCTGTCGGCCTTTGAGCGGACATAGGGCGTAGGCTTTGCTTTGGTGCTGTCTTGTTTTTTGACCTCTGCCTTATGCCGTTCGGCGGGGTCTTTGCCAAGCATTATGTATTGTATGTCTGCCAGCATCTCTTCCTGCGCTTTCAGCTCTGTTTCCAGCGAGTCTATGACCCGTGCGTTCTCGTATGTCTGCTCGGCCATTCGTGTGTTTGAGTAGCCTGGTATCAGCTCCCTGAGCGGGGTGAATGCCAGCAGCAGCGCTGTGAGGAACACTAAAACGAGCGATGTCACGCCAAGAAAGACAAATATGTTGATGCCTGACAGCTGGAACGATATTTTCTCTTTGTAAGTGTCGGTGTCGAGCACCACAAAGCGATGCTTGTGTTTCACAAGGTCGCTTATGGTGTGGCGTCTGTTCCACAGGCGGACAAAGAAGCCTTTAATCCGTCCGAAGAAGCCTGATATTCGTTCCGTAATGCTCATTATCATTAAAAAAGGCGGTGCCTTGATTGTCTCACCTCCGCACCGCCTCGTTTATTGTTTGTATTATATTTACAAATACAATAGTCTATTGTCAACAATCTTGATACGGCTTTGCAGTACGGGAATGACATAGTTAAGACCATTCATTCCGGTGCTCTCGTATCTTTGACGGATGCCATCCACATCGGTATTCTCGGCCTGGCTGTTGCTGTCGACGCTAATTACATAAACGCCGTTGGCACCCTGAATAGGTCCGATGATGCCAGTGTCCTGTTTTGCAGCGATTGCCGACACAGCCTTGGGCTCCATACCATTGCGGCCAAGATAGCCACCGAACTTCACACCAGTCACGGTGTCAATGGTCACGTTCATAGCTTCGGCTATTGCGTTGATGTCGTTCTTGCCCTTCATAGCCTCTTCTGCTTTTGCAGCGAGCTGCTCGCCGAGCTTCTCAAGGCGTACACGGTTCTCGATAAGAGGACGTGCTTGATCGAGAGTCAGATTGTCTGGAACATAGATCTCACGGAGACCGCAAACGATGTAGCTGTAGTCCGAGTTGTAGATTTCGCCGCTCACAGCACCCGATATGGTCTTGGCATTGAAGGCCCAGCGGACAGCGTCGCGAGTGTTGGCGAAACCAGTCAGAGAGTCGCTCATCGAGATAAGCAGTGCATTGCGCATCTGAACGTTCTGAGCCTGGGCACCCTCTATCATAGCCTGGCAGGTAGAGAACTGGCTTGCAAACTGGTTGGCGCGGTCGCGGACATCCTTTTCAGTGTCGTTGCTCGGAGTGATGACCTTCTGAGCCAGTGCAACGCGGTATTTCATCTTGGCAGAGGTCTTGCCGGTCACCTTAACGATGAAGTAGCCACCGTCGTTAGGCAGTTCCTTGTCGAAAACATCGCCTACGTTGTGACGGATGATATCCTCGTTAAGAATGCCATAGTTGCCATCCAGTTGCCAATCCTGATCGCCACCCTTGTTAGTGTCAATGGAGAAAGCCTTTACAGCCATCTCAAACGGCATACCGGCCTTGATGCTGGCCATAGCGCTGTCACGCAGATGTGCGGCCTGCTCGGGAGTGCGGGTGATGCTCTGATGGTAGTTCTGTGAGGGGATGAGAATCAGCGATATGCGCAGGCTGTCAGGGCGCATCTCAGTATTCAGCACCTTGCCCATCACATATTCGCCGTAGGTGTGGCGGTTGTAGCCGTCCTTGGTGAGTGCCTGCACAATCATAGGAGCAATCTCACGACCTGCGTGCGAGCCCTTGATGACGGTGTCTAACGGAGCGGCGAAAATCTCGTTGCTGACATACATCGAGTCGTAGCCGCCGTGCATATTCACAAAGTCTATGAGGCCGCCCTCGTCGAGGGTCTGCATCTCGTTCCACCAAGCATTCACCTCTTCCTGGATTTCCATCATATCGTTCTGCGAAGGCTGGGCGGTGAACACTGCATAGGCCACCTCGCGCTGCTCGCGGTTGTCCATACGGAACACATCGCGGTTCAGTTCCTTCTTGTGAGTGTCAAAGTATTTCTGATAGTCGGCATCAGTCAGCTCAACCTGGATGTCGCCAGCCTGCGAGTAGAGCATACCTGCAACGCGGACGTCCGACTGCTTGGCGCTCATCTCGGCAATCTTGTTGGCGATAGCCTTGGGCATATACATACCGTTCTGCAGCAAAGCAATGTACTTGGTTCTCTGACGGTCCTCACGCACCTGCTCCTGAAACTTTATCCACTGCACTTTTGCCTCCATCGTGTCGGGGGCTTCCTCAATCTGACGCACATAGTTGCTGATACCCTGACGGTCGTAGACACCGGTTTGAGGATTGGTAAACTGCTGTTGCAGCGAGGGATGGATAAAGCGGCCAAGGTACATATCGCTAACCTCGGCGTCGGTAACGGTGACGCCAAGAGCGTTCATCTCTTTGTTGAGCAGACGCTCCTGCACGATTTCCTGCCATACGTTCTCTTTGAAAGCATAGCTGCTGTTGCCTCGCATTTGGTAGTCTTCCTCGCGCTGGGCCAAACGGCTGGTGTAGTAGTCATAAGTCACCTCATCACCGTCCAGCTTTGCAAAAGCCTCTTGCTTGCGGTTCTTCGTAAGGTCGCCGATAATGAATGCAATGATAGCAATACCAACCACGAGGACTGCTATCCACGAATGTTTTCTAATGTTTCCAATAATTCCCATTGTTATTATTAGTTTTTATTAATATTCGTTAAAATAAATGGGCACAAACTGCCTCAAATAAGTTTGCAAAAGTACAAATAAAAATCAGTCTGAACAATATTTATACAAAAACTTTTTTCAGCAATACCATATATTGCTGAAAAATAAACAATTGTCATTGCTGGCTAAGACGGCTTCACATAGTGAAAATGAAAGGCAAAAGGCATTCAACACCCTCGAAAACCAGTATTTTGTCGTCCGAAAAATAGCATATAACACGCAGTTTTTTACCCTGTCGCGTCTCCACCTCGGCCATAACCTGCCGACAGGCGCCGCACGGACTTGCCCCTGTCAGGGTACCTTCCTGGTTGCGGCCCACGATGGCTATAGCCTCTATCGTCTTCCCAGGATGCTGTGCTCCAGCGGCAAACAGTGCCGTACGCTCGGCGCACAGGCCGCTCGGATAGGCTATGTTCTCCTGGTTGCTGCCAGTCACCACCGTGCCGTCGTCAAGTCGCAGCGCTGCTCCTACGTGGAAGTTGGAGTATGGGGCGTAGGCGGTGTCGGTCGCCTCTATCGCGGCCTCAATCAGCCGCCGGTCGGCATCGGTCAGTTCGGCCATCATACACTGCTGGTAATGTATAGTTTGTGTCCGTTCCATATTTTTTACTATCTTTGCAAAATAATTCCTTTAACGCAAAACGTTGCAAATTATTGTAGATGGTTAAAATAGGCAATATAGAACTCGGCGAGTTCCCTCTCTTTCTATCTCCGATGGACGACATCACCGACCTCCCGTTCCGTCAACTATGCAAACGGCACGGAGCCGATGTGCTCGTCAGCGAGTTCATTGCCTCTGAAGCCCTCATCCGCGACGCCGAGAAGAGCAAACGTAAGATGCTCTTTGCCGACTTCGAACGCCCAATAGGAATACAAGTCTTTGGCAGCGAAGAGGATTCGCTGCTGCGGTGCATCGATGTCGTGGCCGAAGCCAAGCCCGACTTCATCGACATCAATTGGGGCTGCCCTGTGCGTAAAGTGGCAGGCAAAGGCGCCGGCTCGGGAATGCTCAAGGATATCCCTAAATTGCTTAAAATCACCGAAGCACTGGTCAAACACTCACCACTGCCCCTCACCGTCAAAACCCGTCTCGGCTACGATGAGAGCGACAAGCCCATTGTCACACTGGCCGAGCAGCTGCAGGACATAGGCGTGGCAGCCATCAGCATCCACGGACGCACCAAGACACAGATGTATCGCGGAGAGGCCGACTGGACCCTCATCGGAGAGACAAAGGCCAACCCTCGCTTGCATATACCGGTCTTCGGCAACGGCGACATCACTACGCCGCAACAGGCTCTCGAAGCCCGCCGCCGATTTGGTGTGGATGGCATCCTCATTGGCCGCTCCGCCATTGGCAACCCTTGGATATTCGAGCAGACAAAGGCCCTCCTTTCAGGAGGCGAACCAATAATGCCCACTGTTAGCGACCGTGTCGACGTATGCCGCCAGCACATCCTTGCCGCTGTCGACTTCAAAGGCGAGCGTCAAGCTATCTTCGAGATGCGCAAGCACTACGGTGCCTACTTCCGCGGCCTCTACGACTTCAAGCAGTTCCGCATCCCGCTCGTCAGCGTCACCACCCTCTCCGAAGTCCTTGCCATCCTCGACCGTATCGCCGAACACTACAACGATGAAGCTGAATACGACGGTGAAGCCGTCGACGCTCAATAACCGAGGGTACGAGCGCAGCGAGCACCCCCGGTATACCCCAGCTAAAAAAGAAACAGCACCCTGAAGGGGTGCCCCATATACTTGACCGTCTCCTCTATCCCCACCACAATCTTGCGTCCTCGCCGAGCGCCACTGGGATGCCTGACGGCCTTGGTGGAGTAGATGGGACTCGAACCCACTACCTTTTGATTGCGAACCAAATGCTCTACCAGATGAGCTACTACCCCTTTAAAGAAAAAAGCCGTCTTTAGAACGGCTCCGTGGAGTATATCGGAATCGAACCGATTACCTTTTGACTGCCAGTCAAACGCTCTAGCCAAGTGAGCTAATACCCCTTATTTTCAGTTTGCAAAGATACAAACTATTTTGAAACTACCAAAATTATTTTTTATCTTGCTGATTTCCAGGTGTAATTTTGCAGAACGCTCTCTGTTTTCGATACAAAACGGTGCTGTTTTTCCGCCAATTTCGGGCATCAAACGTCCCACTGGAAACCCGAAAACGCATCGCCCTGTCGCGGTGGCTCCTGGTCATAGCCGCCGTCGTAGCCCGAGTCGCCGTTGTTCTGCTGGCCGCTCATCTCTTGAAGGCCCTTCAGATGCCGCATAGCCACTTTCCACAGCTTCACGTCGAAAAAGATGAACACGGGGAACAGCACCGCCGACAGCCAAGTGCCGTCTTCGCCCATCGCCTCGGGAATCATAAGCAGCGCGTCGAAAGTGCCGTGCAGCAGCATCGGGTAGACAAACGCTTTCCACAGGTTTTGCCGGCGCTCGGATGGGTTGAACTTGGCAAGCGCAAAGTAGTAACCCATCACCACGGCAAATAGAAAGTGGCCCGGCACCGACAGGATGGCGCGCACGCCGCCGGTCATAATTGCCGACTCGAAGGTCGACTGGCTCAGAACGTACATAATGTTCTCAATTCCTGCAAAGCCTAACGCCACGAAGGTGGCGTAGACTATGCCGTCGAAGTACTCGTTGAAGTCGGGCGCCTTCCACACAGCCAATGCCAGCAGCGCCAGCTTGCACAGCTCCTCGCTGCAGCCAGCCACGATGAAGCCGTTGTAGATACCAGTCACAAAACCAGACATATACTCGCCGCCCATAAGGAAGAAAGCGAATGCCAATGCCCTCTCGATGAGGATTGCCGGTATCACCGACAGGCAGCCGAAAAAGAACGCCTTGGCAAGCATTCGCAGCGGCTCCTTCTCGAACTTGTCTTTACGGTAGATGAATATTGCCAGAACTATTACGGGCAGTATTGCGAGTGATATAAGTATAACATTCTCTGTCATTTGAGCTTCAGATTTAACGGTTTGGACTGCACCGAGCCCTGCCATTTGAAAATGCAAAGATACAAAAATATTTTGAAAGGGCTCCAAACACCCTTAAAATCGACTCGAAAAAGTGCAAAAACAGCCCTGTTTTAGGTATATGTCTGATAATCAGCATAAAAGCTTAAAACAGGCATCATAGCGTAACCGCCTCATTTCCAGCCTTTCAAGGGACCAACTCCGGTCGTTGTACAATATATGTACAATACTTGTACAATATTTGTACGTTTACAATTGTACAAGTATTGTACAACTATTGTACATATATTGTACAACGGACGGAGTTGGTATTGCTTTGGCAACAAAAAAACGCGGTGATATACTAAAGCGTCTTTTTCGGCGTTAAAATGCTATAAGTTTAGAACAATGATAGGAAAAATGGACAAGGTGGGCCTTTTTGTGCCGTGCTGCATCGACCAGTTCGCGGCCGACAGCGCGTGGAAAGCCATCAAGCTGCTTGAGGGCTTGAAGTTGCAGTGCCTCTATCCCTCGTCGCTGACCTGCTGCGGCAAGGAGCTTTACAACCAGGGCGACCGCGAGAGTGCCAGAGAGCTGGGCGAGAAGATGATAGAGCAGTACGACGAATGCCGTTATGTGGTGTGCCTCGGCAGTGGGTGCGTGGCTTATATGCAGCGCTGTTTCGCGCGTCTGTTCCACAACACCACGTTCCATAACAGCTATCGTCAGTTCCTTGACAAGTGTTTTGAACTGAGTGATTTCCTTATCAATGTTTTGCATTATGAGGCCGCCGGCGTGAAGTTTCAGCACAGGGTGGCTTTGATGGACCATTGCACGACGCAGAGGGACTATTCAAGCCCCGCCCATCCCGACCGCAAGGGTCTTGCCGAAGAGCCGCGCAAACTGCTGCAAGGCGTTGAAGGACTGACGCTTGTAGAGATGGCGCAGCAAGATGTGTGCTGTGGATTTGGCGGTATGTTCGCCAACAATTTCACCCCGATTGCCGATAGCCTCACCAAGCGCAAGAATGACAATGCGCTGGCCGTCGGAGCCGAATACCTGACGTGCACCGAGCCGAGCTGCCTGATGCATCTGCAGGCCTATGCCGACAAAGCCGGCGTTGGTGTTAAGTGCTTGAACATCATAGATATACTTGTTGGAGAGCAATGAGCGGACTTCGTTACAACTCATACGCCGCCTACTTTCGGACGACCTACGGCGAGCGGCTGCAGAAGGTGGCCATCGACGCGGGTTTCTCTTGCCCAAACCGCGATCCGCGCGACAGGAGCAAGGGCGGATGTGTCTTTTGTAACAACAGTGCCTTCAACCCTTCCTACTGCTCGCCCGACAAGGGCATAGGGCAGCAAATCGACGAGGGCATCTTGTTCCATCGTCAGCGTTATCCCAATACTACTCGCTATCTGGCTTATTTCCAGCCTTATTCCAATACTTTTGCTCCGCTCGATGCGCTGAAGGCGCGCTATGAGGAGGCGCTTGCCCACCCCGACATTGCGGGGCTCATTATAGGCACGCGGCCCGACTGCGTCGACGAGGCCAAGCTTGATTATCTGGCATCGTTGGCCGAGCGCAACGGCACGTATGTCGCTGTGGAATATGGCATTGAGAGCTGCTATGATGCCACGCTCGACGCCATTGGGCGTGGTCACGACTTTGCGGTGACGCGCCGTGCTATTGCCCTGACTCACATCCGTGGTTTGCATTGCGGTGCCCATCTTGTGTTGGGGCTGCCTGGCGAGACGCGTCAAATGATTGTCGACGAGGTTGATGCCATCAACTCGCTGCCCATCGACACATTGAAACTGCATCAGTTGCAAATCATTGTCGGAACCCGGCTGGAGGAGCAGGTGAAACGTTCGATGGAACATACCGCCGACCCTTATGCCGCGCTGCACTCAATGGGTGTGTGCGACGACATCGTGCGAAAGGAGAGTTATGTGCAACTGGTGTGCGATATGTTGGAACGGTTGCGACCCGACATAATGATGGAGCGTTTCGCCGGTGAGGTGCCGCCGCGTTTCCAGGCGTTGCCGCAGTTGGGCTGGCGTCGTGCCGACGGTCGTCTGCTGCGCAACGAGGAGGTGCCGCAGATGGTCAATTCCGAACTGGAGCGGCGTGGCAGCAGGCAGGGAGCGAAGTGCAATTGTGAATTTTGAAAGTTGAATTTAGAAGATGAAAAAACGTGTTAATATATGGTTGGTCTCCTCCGTTCTGCTGGTGATTCTGGCGGTGGCGATGGCGTTGTGCTCCACGGTCGGTGTGGTGCACTTCGACCGTGAGAGCCTGCTGGCGTCGCCGATATTCTGGAACCTAAGGTTGCCGCGTGTGGTGCTGAGTGTGTTGGTGGGAGCGGCCCTGTCGGTGTGTGGTGCCACGTATCAGTCGGTGTTCCGCAACCCGCTGACCGATCCATACGTTCTGGGCATCTCGTCGGGTGCGTCGCTGGGTGCCGCCATTGCCATCCTGCTTGGCCTCGAGGCTCATCTGTGGGGCGTGGGCGGTATGGCCCTGCTGACGGCTTTGCTCACTATTCTGTTGATTTTCAAGATAGCTTCGATCGGCAATCGTATGCATACGACCACGCTGCTTCTTACGGGCGTATGCCTCACTTTCCTTATCACGGCCGTTATTTCGCTGCTGATGGCGCTGCGACAGGACAAGATGGAGAGCATTATTTTCTGGACGATGGGCAGCTTTGCTTCGGCGTCGTGGATGGACGTATGGATTGTGCTGCCTGTGGTTGTTCTGGGCATCTTGGTGGTGCTGTTCTACAGCAAGGATCTCAACCTGTTGCTTGTGGGCAGCGAAACGGCGCAAAGTCTTGGCGTCGAGGTGGAGAAGGTGCGTCGTCGCCTGCTGCTTTTCACCACGCTTATGGTGGCCTTCGCTGTGTCGGCCTGCGGTGTGATAGGTTTTGTGGGTCTTGTGGTGCCACATTGTGTAAGACTTGTTTGCGGAGCCGACAACCGCCGCATCATTCCCTATTCCATTTTCGTAGGCGGCTTGTTTTTGCTGCTCTGCGACACACTTGCACGCACACTCATACCACCCAACGAACTGCCGGTTGGTAGCATAACGTCGCTTCTCGGTGCGCCGATGTTCATTTATCTACTTTATAAATCAAAACGCAGTATATGATTGATGTTCAGCATTTAGATTATTCATACGGCACAAAGGCAATACTGCGCGATTTGACTTTCGACATCGCAGAGGGTGCTTTCACTGCCATCCTTGGTGCCAACGGTTGTGGCAAGACGACTTTGTTGCGGTGTATCAGCGGTTTGCTGACGCCAAACCGTGGCACGGTGAGCATAGATGGTACCGCTGTAAGCCAGTATACGGCGCGGCAGAGGGCTCAGAAGGTGGCGCTGGTGCAGCAGCATCCTCAGACAGACATTGAGTTTTCGGCTTTTGAGACTGTCTTGATGGGGCGCAACCCCTATCAGCACCATCTGCAGAACGAGTCGCAAGAGGATTGGGATATTGTTGAAGATGCTATGAAACAGACAAATACGTGGCATCTGCGGTTCTCGCTTCCAAGCCAGATGAGCGGCGGAGAGCTGCAACGTGTGATGATTGCACGCGCTTTGGCACAGCAGACGCCCGTACTGCTGCTTGACGAGCCCACGTCGAATCTCGACATAGCCCATCAGTTTGAGATTATGGAACTTTTGAGTGCCATCAACCGCAATGAGCACAAGACAATCCTGATAGTGGTTCACGACCTCAACCTTGCGCTTCGCTATTGCCCTCAGGCGCTGCTGCTCCACGACCAGTCGCTTCTATATCAAGGCCCTACCCCCGACGCATTGACGCCCGACAGGATTCGGGTTGCATTCGGAGTTAGGGCCCAGAATATTGACGGTTACCTTAGATTCGAAAGATAAATTTTGCTGTTTTAAAAATTGTTATTACTTTTGTAATTATTACAAGAATAATAATTATAAACATAATAATATATTAGTATATGAATATCAGTAATATATCTAATCCGTTTATTGTTTCAAAGAGTATTCCAAATGAGCTGTTTTGCGATAGAAAAGAAGAAACTGCAACCCTTATCAAGCAAATTGAGAATGGGCGAAATGTTGTGCTTGTGTCGCCACGCAGAATGGGTAAAACAGGATTGATACATCACTTGTTCCGTCAAGATCTTATTCAGGACGGATACTACACTTTTTTTATTGATATTTACTCAGCATCCACTTTGCAAGAGATGTGTTATTTATTTGGCAAAGCGGTTTTTGAACGGTTTAAGTCAAAGAAAGCACAGCATTGGGAGTCATTCTTGCAGACAATAAAATCGCTGCGTCCGGCATTCAAGATTGACGCATTCACAGGAGAACCATCTTTTGAATTTGGTATCGGTGCCATTGAGCGGCCGGAGACAACAATGGAAGAGATATTCTTGTATCTTGAAGTGGCAGACAAACCGTGTATTGTGGCCTTTGACGAGTTCCAACAGATAGCCGAATTCCAAGAAAAACGCACTGAGGCGATGCTGCGCGGTATGATACAGAATTGTGCCAATACATCATTCATTTTCAGTGGTAGTAAGCAGCATACAATCAGCCAGATGTTTCACTCCAAGGCAAGGCCGTTCTATCAAAGTGCCCAACTGATAGAGCTGCGGCCACTGAACCGTGATGTATATGCCGACTTTGCGACTGAACTATTTTCAGAATATGGGAAATCAATAAATAGAGATGTTGTCAATCAGGTATATGATGACTACAATGGTACAACGTGGTATCTTCAAATGATGATGAACGAGCTATTCTCGCTGACTCTCGTTGGTGAGACTTGCAATATCACAAAACTACAGACGGCAAAACAGAACATCATAGATATTCAAGACGGCGTCTATCGGACACAACTAAGTTTGCTATCGCCTAAACAGAAACAATTGTTACAGGCAATGGTACAAGAAGGTGTCGTTAAGTCAGTCACCTCAGCGGCGTTCATCAAAAAGTATTCTCTCGAAAGCGCCAGCTCAGTTCAATCAGCGCTGAAGGGCCTTACTGAAAAAGCCTTAATCTCAGCAACAGATAATCAGTACCATATCGATGATTTTTTCTTCGCTGAATGGCTAAGAAAAAATTATTGAAAAAGTCCATAATACATTGCATATTATGGACTTTAATGGGTTTTCAAAGGAATGTGATGAGTTTATCCTACATTCACGCCGGAGGTGACGAGTTGGCTTGGGGTGATTAGCACCAGGCGGCCGTCGCGGTCTTCGGCGCTGAGAATCATACCTTCGCTGACAACGCCCTTGAGCTTGCGCGGCTCGAAGTTGGCGATGAAGCATACCTGCATTCCCACCAGTTTTTCCGGCTCGGGATAGTATTTGGCGATGCCGCTGACGATGGTTCGTCCACCCATACCGTCGTCAATCTTGAACTGCAACAGTTTGTCGGCCTTGGGCACTTTGCTGCACTCAAGTACGGTGCCTACGCGGATATCTACCTTGCCGAAGTCGTCGAAAGCCACTTGGGACTTGACGGAAGCTGGCTGCCAAGCGTTGAGCTCGTTCTGGCGTTTGGTCTCAAGCAGTTTGTCGACTTGTGCCTGGATGGTGGCGTCGTCGATTTGTTCGAAGAGCAGTTCGGGCTTTTCGAGGGTTGTGCCTTCCATAATTATGTCGGCGCGGCCGGCATCCTGCCATCCCTTTGCCGGGAGGTTGAGCATACGGTGCATCTTGTCGGCGGTGAAGGGCAGGAAGGGAGCACAGAGGACGGCGAGGTTGCCGCAGATCTGCAAGGCGATATTAAGTACCGTAGCGGTGCGTTCGGGGTCGGTCTTGAAGAGCTTCCACGGCTCGGTTTCGGTGAGGTACTTGTTGCCGAGGCGTGCCAGGTTCATCATTTCGGCAAGGGCTTCGCGGAAGCGATAAGCCTCGATGCTGCGTCCAATCTTTTCGGGATAGGTGGTCATTTCCTCGATTGTCTGACGGTCGAGGTCGGTGAGGGCGCCTTGAGCGGGGACTTTGCCTTCGAAGAACTTGTGTGTCAGCACGAGGGTGCGGTTGACGAAGTTGCCGAGTATGGCAACCAATTCGCTGTTGTTCTTAAGCTGGAAGTCCTTCCAGGTGAAGTCGTTGTCCTTGGTTTCGGGAGCGTTGGCGCAGAGAGTGTAGCGCAGCACGTCCTGCTTGCCGGGGAAGTCTTTCAGGTATTCGTGCAGCCATACTGCCCAGTTGCGCGAGGTGCTGATTTTGTCGCCCTCGAGGTTGAGGAATTCGTTGGCGGGCACGTTGGCAGGCAGTATGTAGCTGCCGTCGGCGTGGAGCATCGAGGGGAATATGATGCAATGGAAGACGATGTTGTCCTTGCCGATAAAGTGTACCAGCTTGGTGTCTTTGTCTTTCCACCATTTCTCCCAGTCGTCGCCTTTGAGCTGCTTGGTGAAGCTGATGTAGCCGATAGGTGCATCGAACCATACATAGAGGACTTTGCCTTCGGCTTCGGCGAGGGGCACTTTGACACCCCAGTCGAGGTCGCGTGTGACGGCACGTGGCTGCAAGCCGGCATCAATCCACGATTTGCATTGGCCATAGACGTTGGTCTTCCAGTCCTCTTTATGTCCTTCCAGAATCCATTGGCGGAGCCAGGGTTCGTCTTTGTCGAGGGGCAGAAACCAATGTTTGGTTTCTTTGAGAACGGGCTTGGAGCCGCTAAGTGCCGACTTGGGGTTGATGAGGTCGGTGGCGTTGAGAGAGGTGCCACAGGCCTCGCATTGGTCGCCATAGGCGTGTTCGTTGCCGCAATGTGGGCAGGTGCCGGTGATGTAGCGGTCGGCGAGGAACTGATGGGCTTCCTCGTCGTAGTATTGCATCGAAGTCTTCTCTATAAGTTTGCCTGCTTTATAGAGCTTGTCGAAATATTCGGCAGCGGTTTCGTGGTGTTCTTTGCTGCTGGTGCGGCTGTAGATGTCGAACGAGATGCCGAGTTCGGCGAAAGACTCTTTGATTATCTTATGGTAACGGTCGACGATGTCCTGTGGCGTGACGCCTTCTTTGCGGGCTTTGATGGTGATAGGCACACCGTGTTCGTCGCTGCCGCCAATGAACATAACTTTCTCTCCCTGTGCACGCAGGTAGCGCACATAGATGTCGGCGGGTACATATACACCGGCAAGATGGCCGATATGGACGGGACCGTTGGCATAGGGTAGGGCGGAGGTTACGGTGTAACGCGCGTAATTCTTGTCTTTCTCGTTGTAAGTCATATTATTGAGGTGTTGATATGTTTTAAGGGTTAGAAGGGTTGAAAAGGTTCGCTTCGCTTGAAAGGTTAAAGAGGGTTAGAGGGTTGAAAGGAGTTGTTCGAGTGTTTGGCGTTCGTGGCGTAGTTTTTCCAGCTGTCCTTCGATGAAGTCTTCGCTGTACTTGCTGTCGCAGAAGCCGTTGCCTCGTGCCACATACTCAGGGCTGTCGAGGTCGCTGTCAAGCTCTTCGTAGTTGGCAATGGCTCGGTCGATGGCTTTAAGGCGTGATAGTGTCTTTTCTTTCTCGGTCATTGTTTCTGCAGGTCTATGTCAAGTTTAATATCAAATCCAGCCCCTTGACTTTCGCTTCCGTCAGGCGCTGCGTTGAGGCCCGAGGCGTAGATACGGTGGCGTGGTGCATTGCTGTCCCAAACAACCCAAATCTTCATTGCAAGGTAGTCGTAGCGAACTATGAATCCGCCCTCGACTTTCCATTGCACCTCGGAGACGCCCTCCTTGCCGATGTAGAACAGACGCGGGTTGTCGCGGTCGTTTTCAATGACTGGCGGTTCCCCTTTGAGTTCTTTGTAGAAGAAGGCTGTCATCTTGTTGCGAATGATTTCAAAGTTCTTCTGGTTCCACGTTCCGTCGGGGTTGCGGTGCAGCGAATGGCCCTCGCCGGGGAAGGTGTTTAGTTCGCTGTGCAATCCCAGTTCGCGGGCGCGTTTGTCAATCTGCATCGAACCATACATACGGTCGAACATACGTTTGCCCAGCTTGATGCTCATATCGTTGAATGGGAATCCGTTGTCGTAGGGCACCACCTGGTCGGCGTCGCCGTGGAAGGAGATGATGTCGGTCTTGCTGTTTTTCAGCATATTGAGGCTTGTCAGGGCACCCCACATATTGGCTACGGCTTTGATGCTGAAAGTGCTCTTGCTGCTGTTTCCGCTCGAGGCGATGGTGCCCAGATCGCGCCACCGTTTGCCACTGATGGCTTTAGGGCGGTCGTCGTCGCGCATAAATGCCAGATTGAGCGATGTTATGGCCCCGGCACTTGCACCGCCCACGAAGATAGAGCTTGTGTCTATGCCGTATTGTTCGGCGTGGTCGACGAGGTAGCGCAGGGCAGCGTGGGCGTCCTGAAGAGCCATAAAGCCGGTGCGTGCAATTTCACCCTTCGAAGGCAGGAAGCCGAGGCGGTAGTTGGCGCTGACGGCAATGTATCCCATCGAGGCAAAGTGGCGGCAAAGTCCGCTGATAAGGCTGTCGCGCTTGTCACCGACGTAGAATCCGCCTCCGTGCAGCAGCAGAACCAGAGGATTTCGATACTGGTCGATATCCTCAATATCAGGTTGATAGACATCCATTTTCAGAGATTGGGTGGTTCTGACGATGCTGTTGAGTATACCGTCGCCCAGGATTTGCAGGTAGCTCATCTCTTCGGTGCCGGGCATACTTGTCCAATAGCCCAATGCCTGGCCGTACTCGATGTCGCGGGTCACACGCACTTTGTAGAGCGGCAGACGGAAGACTGAGTCGTTGATGAAGTGGAATTCGGGTTCTTGATAGATGTATACCAAGGCGTTCTTGCGCTGGTTCTTCCAGTGGGCGTCGTGGGTAAACTCCTTGCGTTCCACACAGTCGCTGCCCTCAAAGAGCTGGTAGTAATAGCCGTACAGCTGGTCGTTGACGATGCTGTCGATGACCACGAAGCAGGTGTCGCTTCCGATAATGACCTTGTACATCACTCCCGTGTCGGGCGTATAGTCGCCTTCGAGGATGTAGGGCAGCTCGGGTATTTCGGTTGCCTTTTTGCGGGCTTCGCCGCTTGTGTCGGTGACACCGCCTTTGCAGCCAGCCAACAGAAGCAGCGAAAAGATGAATATGTATATCCTGTTTTTCATTTATAGTTTATTATTAGTGCCGCGCTGACATTCCAATGGCTGAAGCCTCCTTCCATAGGTTTGCCTTGCGCGATGGCGATGGTCAATGTGTGTGTGCCTGGCTCGAGGTCGCTGAGGTCGAAGTAGACGGGTTGCGTGGCTGTTCCAGGGCACCAGCCGCTACGGCTGAAGTCGCTGCTCGATAGGCCGTTCCAGAAATTGCCCGACACGGGGTTCCATTCGCGGTAACGCCCACAGTCGCAACGCCAAGGGGTGTGGCTGAACCTTTTTTCGCCATCGATGATAATCACGTTCTCCTTGGGGTTGAACTCGTCACCGCCGCCCCATCCGCCGTGGCCGGTGCTGATGTAGCGGAGAGTTATCTCTTTCTCATCGCCCTCGGTGTAGAAATCCACTGTAATGCTGTCGGTTCCGAATATCTTGCCGTAGTTCTGGCCGGCCATCTCCAGCACGTTGCAGGTGTTGACGAGCGAGACGACAGAACTCTCTTCTTCCTCAGCAATCTCCCATTCGTAGTCATTGGGATATGATTTGATGTCAAGACTTATCTTGTGGCCGCCGCCATCATAGTTGCCTATGAATACTCCTATAAAAACATCCCCTTCAAGCAACGGTTTGAGGTCGGTGACCTCCTGTTTGTAAAATGTTTCGTCCTCCCATTTCAGTCCGTCTATATGCACTCTGTCGTTGAATTTTCCTACGCCGAATGGGGTGAAAAAACGCATTAGCTCAACAATGGGGCTGAAAGCAGAGGGTGCAGATTTGTATTTATGCATATTGCTGAGCTGCTGAACAATGCCTTGATAGCGTTGGCCATCACTACCCTCAACTATTGGCAGCGAGTCGGGGTGGTACAAAATTCCGTCGAGGAAAGTGGGCACCCCGTTCTCGCCGGCCCTCGGGATGACGAAGACGCTGCCTGTGCGGTCGTAGGCATCGCCGTTCGAGCGCTGGCGCAACTCGATGAATGTCTGGTAGTGCGCCGGCAGTTCTGGCAGCCTTATTCGCTTCAGTATCAGCGTGCCACCGGCATAGTGCAGCGTCGTGTCGAAAGGTATGTCGGTGAGGGTGGGCTTCTCCTTTCCCCAGCAAATCTGCTCGTCCTCAAACACGTGCGTTGTCAGCACCATCCTGTCGCGTTTGAGGTTGCTCATCTCGCGTGAGCTTTTGCGGGTGCCTAAATTGTCGGGGATGATTTGCTTTGCTTTCCGCTTTTCTTTTGTGATTGCATTCAACTCAATCTGTACCAGTCCGTTGCGGACCATCTGCTGCAACACTCCGTCAAATTTGCCGTAGTAGGGCAGAGGGTTGGCATTGAAGCCTTCCTTGGTCGAAAATAGCAGTTCGATGCGGTTGCTGTTGATGCTGGTGACATAGCGTGTGGTCTTGGAATCAACAACTTGCGTGTCCCACTTGATGTCGTTGCGGTTCATCGTGGAAGCGACATAGAAGAGGTCGTGGTTGTCGAGGAAGTGGTATTGGAAAAAGATGCTGTCGCTCTGATAGTCGGCATAGGTGAGTTCCTCGGCGTAACCGGGTATCAGATTGCCTTTGGCGGGAGCGTCATTGTACACTTTTATTTGAGTTCCAATCTGGTCGACAAATGTCTTGGTGGTGTCGGTATGATCGCTGTCATAGTCGTAGCTGTAATACGTAATATGGCGTATTTGCTGCTGCGCCTGGCACTCGGAGGCACCGAATGCGAGTGTAATGAGACTGATTATGAGTGATATATAACGCATTATATTTTGGTTCAATAAAAATACAAAATTACTAAACAAAAGCGGAACGGCAAAATTTATTTTTTTAACACGGATGGGGTAACGGTTAAAGACTTTTTTGAACACGAATGACACGAATAACACGAATAGCTCGATAAATCTCGCACAAATTGGACGAATGGCTCGATAAATCTCGCAGGAGTTTATTGAACGCGAATTGCCGTAAATTATCCGGAAATTATTTATTGAACACGAATTGCACGAATGACACGAATGGCTCGATGAATCTCGCAGGAGTTTATTGAACGCGAATTGCCGTAAATTATCCGAAAATTATTTATTGAACACGAATGACACGAATAACACGAATAGCTCGATAAATCTCGCACGAATTGGACGAATGGCTCGATGAAATCTCGCAGGAGTTTCTTGAACACGAAATGCCATTAATTATTCGGAAATTATTTATGGCTCGATGGAATCGAACAGGGATTGGACGAAAAGCACTCTAAAATGATGCATAGAGTAAGAGGGAAGTAAGAGGAGAGTAAGAGGAGAGTAAGAGGAGAGTGATAAGGGAGTGGTAAGGTAGTAATAAGGGAGTGATGGGGGAGTGATAGGGACAAATGTGTTAATGCGTTAATGTGTGACACACTCATCAGTCACTTCGCTTGTGGGTTGGAGGGTTGTTTTGGGGAGGATGCAGGCTGGAAGCCTGCGGTTCCGAGAGGGTTGGAGGAGTGCGAATGAAAAATGTCCTTTGGAATAGTGGGTTCCAAAGGACTATGGTTGTTGCTGCTTATTGTCGAGCTTGAAGCCTTGTCAGGCTTTTGCTTTTTTTCTTGCTTTGCGTCAGGCTTTTTCTTCTTCTTTTTGCTCGGTTTCAGGTTCCTCAAGGTCGATTTTGCCGGCGTTGACGAGCAGGTTGTACCAAAGCAGCACTTTCTTGACGTCGCTGGCGTGTACGTGCTCGGTGTCGTAGTTGGGGAGCACTTCCTTGAAATAGGCGAACAGGTCGGTGCCGGCGGCTTTCTTTATCTCAAAGGTGATGGGTTTGCCCTCTTCCTTGCGGAAGATGTCCTGCAATACCTCGCCAAGGGGTTTTTCCTCTTCGGTGGTGAAGATGCTTATCTCGTTCAATGAGCTGATTCTGTCCGATTTGAATACGGGACAGCGCTTTTTGTCGGCCAACGACTCGACGATGGCGCCGTTCTTGGTTTGCGATACGAGTTCATAAATGTCCGGTTTGCCGGCAACTACTAAGATTTTGCTTAAGTCCATTGTTTATGTTTTGTAGATTTTTAATGCGTGTGTAACGCTGTTTATTTGTTTAAAGTATATTTCGTGCTAAAAATTATGAAAATTTAGGTGCTTTGATGGAATTGTATAAGTCCGTCGTTGGGGTCGGCAAGGACGGTGCCAACGTGGAAAGGCCCGTCGCTGTACAAGAGTTCTTTCAGCAGGGGTTCCACGGCTTTGGCATAGCCTCCCACGAAATTCACTTCGCCGTCCCAATGGTGTGAAAAACTATGCGCCTTGCGCCCTTTGAGAAGCCATATCAGGCAAAGGTGGTACCAATCGGAAAGGGTCTCGGTCAAGATGCTGCGGCAATAGTCGTTCTCTATGTTTTCAATGGCGAAAGGTGCCAGCGACGCAAGGAATCGGTTCGGGTTTGGCTGGTGGTATACGGCATTGATTAATTCGGCGTCGGAGAGGCGGTAACTGTTATGAAACAAGTGTCTTATGTCCGCCGGCATACGGTGTGACAGATAGTCGTCAAGGAGTTTGCGTCCGGCGTGGTTGGCCGAGCCACGGTCGCCGAGAATGTAGCCGGTGCTGACGGGTTGTCGCACAATGGCTTCTCCGTTGAAAAGGCAGGCGTTGCTGCCAGTGCCCAGAATGGCCACAACACAGGGACGGCCAGCACCTGCGGCACGGCAGGCGCCAAGCATATCGGTCTCAACGGTAACGCTGTCGGTACCAAAGCCTTGTTGCAGGAGGGCATTCATCCGCTTTGCCTGCTGCTTGTTGCCACAGCCGGAGCCGTAAAAGTGAATTGTGAATTGTGAATTGTGAATTTCGAATTGCCGGTAGACGGTGGCACAGGCATCAAGCACCTGCTTGTCGGTGCTGAAATGTGGGTTCAAGCCCTCGGTAACGATCTTGTTACCAGTCGTTACATCCGCCCAGGTGGTCTTGGTGCTTCCGCTGTCGGCGACAAGTATCATATTATGCCGATAATATCGTTGATGTCACTGATTTTATGACGTTTGCAGTAATCCTCGAGGCCGTCGATTATCTTCATCGTGACAGCGGGGTCGATGAAGTTGGCTGTGCCTACTTGCACGGCCTTTGCGCCGGCCATCAGGAACTCGAGTGCGTCGGCTGCCGAGGCGATGCCTCCAAGACCGATGACGGGGATGCTGACGGCGTGTGCCACTTGCCATACCATCCTGACGGCCACTGGCTTGACAGCGGGGCCTGAGAGACCGCCTGTGATGGTGCTGAGGTAGGGGCGCTGCTTCTCGACGTCGATGGCTATACCGAGCAGGGTGTTGATGAGGCTTACGCTGTCGGCACCGACTCCTTCAACGGCTTTGGCTATTTCTACAACGCTTGTGACGTTGGGTGTGAGCTTTACTATCAGCGTTTTATGATATATCTTGCGTACCTCGCTGACCACCTGCGCAGCCATATCGGGGTTGGTGCCGAATCCCATACCGCCCTTCTTGACGTTGGGGCAGCTGATGTTCAGCTCGATGGCGGGGATGTTGTCGAGTTCGTCAATCATTGCTGCGGTCTTACAGTATTCCTCTATCGAAGAGCCGCTGACGTTGACGATGATATTTGTGTCTAAGTCCTTGATTCTATGATATACTTCTTTACAGAAGGTCTCGACGCCCACGTTCTGGAGTCCTACGGCGTTGAGCATTCCCGACGGGGTTTCGGCCATACGAGGGTAGGGGTTACCCTGTCTGCGTTCGCCGGTGGTGCCTTTGACGATGATGCCCCCAAGCCGGTTGAGGTCGATGAAGTCGGCGAATTCTTCGCCATAGCCGAAGGTGCCGCTGGCGGTCATCACGGGGTTCTTAAGAGTAAGGTTATGTATTTTGGTTTGAAGCATTTCAGTTATTGTTGATAGGTTGATATGTTGGATGTTGATAGGTTGATAAGTTGATATGTTAGAGGGTTTTAGGGTTTCAGGGTTGAAAGGTTTGATGGTTGGTGTGTTGGATGTTGATAGGTTGATAGGTTTGGTGTTGATAGGTTTTGATGTTGAAAGGGTTGGAGGGTTTTAGGGTTGGAGGGTTTCAGGGTTGAAAGGTTTGATGGTTGGTGTGGTGTTATTGTTTTATCCAGTTGGTCAGTTTTTTGGCGTTGAAAACGGGGCCTTCTTTGCACACGCATTTGTGGCCTTCGTCGCTGTCTACCACACAGCATAGGCAGGCACCAATGCCGCAAGCCATCATATTCTCGAGCGACACCTCGCATTCGATGCCTTTCTCGAGGGCATAGCGAGCAACGGCCTTCATCATCGGAGTGGGGCCGCAGGTGTAGATGTGGTCGTAATCGGCTGAGAACAAACTGTGTTGTGTGACCAATCCTTTCTCTCCAAGCGAGCCGTCCTCGGTTGCGAAGCCGATGGTGCCGTAGGGCTTGAATTCTTTTTGCACGGGGATAAGAGCTGCGGTGCGTCCACCGAGCAGAATGGTAGGGTGTATTCCTTTGGCGGAAAGGCATTTGCTGAGGTGCAGAAGGGGCGCGATGCCTGCTCCGCCACCGACGAGCAATGTACGGGTACCTTCAAGACTGAAGCCGTGCCCAAGCGGGTATACGAGGTTGAGTTTCTGTCCTTCGGAGAGTTTTGAGAGGGTGCTTGTGCCTTTGCCCACTACTTGAACCAGGATGGTAAGTGTGTTGTTGTCAATGTTCACGTCGTGAATGGATATGGGGCGTCGCAGCATCACCTGCTTGTTGTCGGGCACTTCGACTTCGACAAACTGTCCGGCCGCTATCTCGGGCAGACGGTCGGGATGCTGAAGAGTGAGAGAGAAATACGACTCATTGTAAACTTGCTTTCCGATAATTGTGAAATCGGTAATGTACTTTCTCATAATTAAGGTATTGTGTCAGAGGGTATAGTTGTTTTTATTTTGCAAAGATACGCAAAACTTTTGGATGTGGCGGCCGATTATTGCGAGATTCTGCGTATCTCTTTCAATGTGTGGGAGTAAGTGTGGCTGTCGCTGTTGTAGATTCCGTTTTCATCGAGCGGGTCGCGCCTAACCATCCCAGAGGCGTGGATTATTGTGCCGTCTCCGGCAACGATGCCCACGTGCACTATCCGTCCTTGGGTATTGGCAAAGAATGCCAGATCGCCCGCCTTTGACTGGTCGAGTGCCACAGGTTTGCCGCAGAGATACTGCTGTGAGGCGTCGCGAGGCAGCTTGATGCCGCATATTTTATATACCACCTGCACCAATCCCGAGCAGTCGATGCCCATGGAGGTGCGGCCGCCCCACAGATAGGGCGAGCCAATGAATCGGAGCGCTGACGATACGGGATTGTCGGGTTCGGTAATATTGTGGTTTGCAAGCCATTCCTTGCGGCAGCAGGCACCGGCAGGAATCGTTATCTGCATACCGTCGAAGTCGGCTATGCTGTCGCCTGGGTTTATGTAGTCGAGCTGACCGAATGGGTTGGTGTCTTTTAACTGCTTGTCGCTGACCCATCCTTCATAGCCGTCAAACAATGATCGTACCCTGACCCATTCAGGTACAGTTTCCATCACCTCAACCTTGTCTCCGAAGAGCAGTTGGTTGACCATCTCGGACTTGTGTGTCGCGCTCTCGCGCATCGGTACGGCAGACAAAAAGCAGTATGCAATTCTCATAGAACAAAGCGGTTAGAGTTTTCCTAATTCGACCGAACGTGCCACACGCTCCAGCAGATCGTCCTCTTTGTTGTGTTTGGGGTCGAAGCGTTCCTTCATATTGAAACCGAACATCTTTGCAAAGGTGTTGTAGAACGAGGCGCGGAACTTGCCCCTAATGTCGGCAATCAAAGTGTATGAGGTATTGCCCGTTTCGCGGTCGATCAGCTTCAGCAGGACTTTTCCTTGCGAGAAGGTAAGGTTTTCAAGGTCTTCATAGAAATCGTCGAGGACTTCCTGCTCAACCTGTTTCACGTATTCTTTACGTTTCTTTGCATTCATTCCAGCCATTTCCTTTTCAAGTTCCTGCAGTCGTTTGCGTGCCTCCTTGGCATAGGGCAGGACTTTCTTGACGTTGCGAATCAGCTTCTGGTTCTTGCGAATCTCTTTGTCGGTAAGCAAAGCCCATTTCCTCGCAATCACTACGGTCTTGAGGTGAATCAACGGAATGGTGTCGCCGTCGCGTACTGTGGCATAGCTCAACAGCTTGTTGGGTCCCGAACCGAAACGGCTGGTCGAAGGCTCCAAAGTGTTCTGGGCTTTGATGCTGCAGTTGCTGTCAATCCCTGCAAGAAAGGCGAACAGCAAGAGTAATACCATTTTGATTCTATGCATTGGCTTCTATTTTACGCAGATATAACTCAAAATATAATTTTTTCGTATCTTTGCAAAAGCAAACAATTGTTAAAATATCTATAGGCGATTTAAAAACAGACGATTAGTCATCATTGCATAAAGGGTTCTTTTATGGCAAAATCGATACAAGACAATAACGTTTTCTACAATATACTAAGTCCGTTGGTGCAGTTCGGGACGAGATGCCACTACCAGCGTTTTGAAGTGCACGGGCTTAATAATCTGCCCCAAGACGGCGCCTACATCATAGCTCCTTGTCATCAGCAGGCGTTGATGGAGCCGCTGGCGGTACTCAACTTTGCCCCCAAGCCGCCGGTGTTCCTGGCGCGAGCCGACATTTTCGAGAAGCCTGCGATACGTGCAATCCTTACATTCTTGAAGATACTGCCCGTCTACCGCATTCGCGACGGACAAAGCAATCTGTCGAAAAACAACGACATCTTCGACCGTTCGCGCGATGTGCTGCTCGACGGCTTTCCGTTGTGTCTTATGGCCGAGGGTCGTCACAATAACCGCCACCACTTGCTGCAAATGGGCAAAGGAATGTTCCGCATTGCCGGCGAGACACAACTCAAACTCGGCGACCATCCGCTCTATATTGTCCCGACAGGCATTGATTTCGATGAATACGAGCGGCCATACAGCAATCTGGTGGTCAATATCGGCAAACCCATACCTGTCCAGCCGTTTATAAAGGATTTCCGCGAGAATGAGCCTGTGGCACTCAACGAGATGCGCAATGCGCTGTCCACGGCTCTCAGCCCTCTTATGCACGACATCCGCAGCGAGGAGAACTATGAAGAGATCTTCACGCTTTGCAATGTCCTCAACCGCGAGGTCCGCCATCGTGAAGGACTTAAGAACAGCGCTTGGAACCGTTTCTTGGTGCGCCAGAAGATTTCGCGTGAACTCGACAGACGTGCTGTGGAGCACAAAGCCGGTTTCGACACTCTGATGTCTGACACACGCAGCTATCAGCAGCAATGTAAAAGCCTTCGTCTTCGTGAAAGGATGGAAGCCGACCATTGGAATATTGCCTTGACCATACTATCAGTAATGCCAATTGCAGCCTTATTGGTTGGAATCATTGCGTTGCCGCCGCTACGATGGCTGTTCTTCTTTGGGCTGATATGCTACCCGATTCCTTTCCTGCCAACGCACCTTTTGATCAAAAAGCTTATCGGCGACAGCCAGTTCCGCAGTTCCGTCAACTTCGGCATACGGTTCTTCCTATCCATCATATATGCTTTTGTTATAGGAATTGTAATGGCTTGCACGGGTGGTGCCTGGATGGGCGACCTGGCCGACATCGGTGCCTGGTGGGGCCTTGTCGCGGTGGCCCTGCTCCATATCGAGGCTATCCTTGCCGGACCCACAGTCAATGCCCTTAAAGCCATTGGCCGCAATATGCGTTACTGGTGGCTCAGGATTGTGAGATGCAAAAAGATGAAGGCTCTAAATGATAGCTACAGAAAGCTTGTCGGCTCATTTTAAGAAACTGTTTTAAATAAATTGAATGTTTTTCTTAAAGAACCTAAACGGCATCTTTTCCTTCTTTTTTCGGTTACAATGGACCCCCATTGCGCCCTCAAAAACAAGAAAAACCTGCTCGTTTATGTTCATAAGAAATTCCATTAATCAAATTCAAACAGTTTCTAAAAAGATGGGCTCTTCGTTGCATTGAGCGCCGCTACAGTCAAACTCTGTCTCGGGGAAAAGGTCTTTGACGGGTTCTAAGCCGCTGAGCACTTCGTCCCATCGTCCCCAGCAATGCATAGGGTAGAAGTGGCCTGTTTGTATTTGCTGCAGCCATTGGCATACGCCACGCAACATCTCGTTGCCCAAACGCGGGTCGACAGGGAACATAACGTAGTCGACAGCTTTTGTTATGGTTCTCACCTCTTTAAGGTTGGACAGGAACATTCCTTCCATTTCGTCGAGCGTGCAGCGCAGGTGCTCTTCCTCATTCTCGGGGAAGTACCAGTTGTTGTTGTCGCCGGCGTGATAGATGGTGGCTCCGTCGGGCAGCTCTACAAGCGAAGCAATACCCACATCCGTCGAACGCAACGCATACAGCTTCAGGTATTCGTCTTCATATATGTCTGTCGGGCGAAGCACGGCAGTGGCTACAGGAGGCTTTATCCTGCGGCGCTTCGAGGTGTCGTAGGAAAGCAGAAGGCGTGCGCCGGCATAGTCCTGTATCTCAGGATTGAAGTGGTCTTCGTGAAAGTGTGATTCTATGAGGTATAGTTGTTTCTCCCCGCGGCTGTCAATCAGCGCGTGCAGCCTCCTGTCCTGGCTGTCTTTCCAATAGTCGTAGACCAGCAGGGCATTGTCGGTCTCTACTGCAAAACAACTGTGATAAATATAGTTAACCTTCACCACGACAATCAATCCTTCTTTTTGCCTCCAATTGCCTCTGACACGTTGATGACATAGTCGCCGAGCTTCTCATACAGCGCATACAGCCCGCTGTAGGCGTTGCCTATCGCATAGTCATATATGCCAAGCTTCAGGGCGTCGAGGTGCTGTGCGCGCAGCAGGTCGCGGTAGGCGTTGATTTCGTGCTCGGCGGCGTATGCTGCGTCGAGGTCTATGTTGTCATAGTCCTTCAGGTTGGCATCCATAACGTCCAATGCCTTCTGCACCAGTTGGTTCATATGCTCAAGGTTGGCGTTGAGGCTCGAATCGAAGTGCACGGCGTCCTCCCTCTTGCTTTTGCGGGTCATAGCTATCTGGAAGATGGCGTCGCCTATGCTTTCCAGATTGTCTATGATGCGCAGCATTGTGCTTATGCGCTCCGATGCGTGCTGGCTCACGTCGCCGCTGCCCACGCGGGTCAAGAACTTGGTGAGCTCTTGGTCCATACGGTCGGTAATCTCCTCATACTTGGCTATACGGCTCATACTTCCCTCAAAATCCTCGTCGCTCTTGGCAGTGCGCAGATCGGGCAGGAAACCGTACATTCGTCTCACACGCTTCGAGAACTCCTCGATTTCGCTCTTGGCCGACTGCAGGTTCAGCTCGGCGGTCGAAAGCCAGTTGCCCTCAATGTAGGTCAGGCGGAACTCGTCCTCCGTATCCTCGGGTTTGGTCTTCACCATCCAATTCACAATCTTCAGTATCTGCGGGATGAAGAACGAAAGGATGATGGTGTTGCCTACGTTGAATATGGTGTGGAACAGCGAGATGGCCAACGGCACCGACTCGCGGTTGTAGAGTGGATCGCCTACCGATGCGTAGGGGCTGCAACCCGTCATATTTTCAGTCAAGAATGCAATGAAGTGCATCAACGGCGAGAAGACAATGAGCGTGATTATGACACCCACCACGTTGAAAACCAGGTGGGCGCGTGCGGCCTTCTTGCCGGCGGTGTTGGCGACCAAGGCCGCCAGGTTTGCGGTGATTGTCGTGCCGATATTCTGACCCATAACCAGGGCCACGGCGACATCAAATCCTATCCAGCCGTTGTAGCACATCACGAGGGTGATGGCCATCATTGCCGCCGACGCCTGAACTAAGCAGGTGAGGAGCGCGCCGATGACAATGAAGATAAGTATCGACCAGAAACCGTAGTTGCTCAACGTCGACAAGGCGTGAAGGAAGTTAGGATACTGGTCGAGGTTTGCCATAGGCTCCTGCAGCAGCTCCATACCCACAAGCAGCAGGGCAAGGCCTATGACCGTCTGGCCGATGGACTTCATCTTGTCGCGGCTCGAGAAGATGAAAAACAGGCTTATTGCTGCCAACAGCATCGGCAGGCTGAAGCCGCCCGCGCCTTCGCCAAGGCCGAAAAGGGTGATGATCCACGCCGTTACGGTGGTGCCTATGTTGGCTCCCATAATGACGGCCACGGCGCCTGCCAACGACAGCAGTCCAGCGTTGACAAAGCCAACCACCATCACCGTCGTTGCCGACGAACTCTGTATGGCGGCCGTCACCACCGTACCGGTCAATATGCCGCTAAGTGGATTGCCGGTGATGTGTTTCAGCACTGAGCGCATCTTGCTGCCGGCTATCTTCTGCAAGCCCTCGCTCATTAGCTTCATAGCAAAGAGAAATATGGCCAACGCGCCGGCCAAATTCAGTATTATGAAAACAATGTCACCGATATTCATAGTCTAACTGTTTGATTTGTTTGTGAATATTGAAGTGCTTGCCTTTTTCTTGGCACTGCAAAAATACACAACAGATTTCATTTACAGGCTAAAACCCTGTTACGTTTTTGTTACGTTTTCCCTGTTCGTGCCTCGGACTCCGGCCCTGTTTTCGCCATACCAACTCCGTCCGTTGTACAATATATGTACAATACTTGTACAATATTTGTACGTTTACCAATTGTACATATATTGTACAAGTATTGTACATATATTGTACAACGGACGGAGTTGGTCCCTTAATGGTCTGGTTTTCAATGGGTGTTTTTACGGCCTTTTTGCCTGCTTTTGCCTGTAGCTTTTTTGGGGCTCTTCTTTTTGCCTTCGGTCTTTGGGCCTGTTTTGCCTGTGCGCGAGGGCTTTGGCTTCGGCTGGTGTACCGGCTCGGGGCTGTCGGCCTCGTCCACCAGGTCGAAGTCTATCTGCTTCTTGAGCATATCCACTGCCCTTACCCTTACCTGCACGGGGTCGCCGAGCTTGTAGCACTTGCCGTAGCGACGGCCGATGACTTGGTAGTTGTCCTCGTCAAGCATATAGTAGTCGCCCTTCAGCGAGCCGATGGGTATCATACCCTCGCATTTGTTGCCCTCGATTTCGGCATAGATGCCCCACTTGCTGACACCGGAGATGTTGGCTGAGAACACTTGTCCCAGCTTGTCGCTGAGGTATTCGGCCTGCTTGTATTTGACGCTGGTGCGCTCGGCGTCGGCAGCCTTCTTCTCCATCACCGAGCAATGCTTGCAGTATTCCTCATATTCTTCGGCGTTCACGCTGTCGCCGCCACCTTGGTAGCGCTCCAGCAGTCGGTGCACCATCAGGTCAGGATAGCGGCGTATGGGTGACGTGAAGTGTGTGTAGAAGGGGAATGCAAGTCCGTAGTGCCCTATATTCTCGGTCGAATAGTATGCCTTCGACATTGTGCGGATGGCGATGGTGTCGATCATATACTCCTCGCCGCGGCCCGCTATCTGGTCAAAGAGGCGGTTGTACGAATCGGCCAAAGCCTTGCGGCTGCCCACTTTCATCTTGAATCCCAGCTTGGTGACAAACTCCACAAAGGTATTAAGCTTCTCGGGGTTGGGCTCGTCGTGCACGCGATACACGAAGGTCTTGGCCTTCTGCGGCTTCTTGCCTTTCTCGTGTGCGGTCTTGCCTATGCACTCTGCCACGTTGCGGTTGGCCAGCAGCATAAACTCCTCTATCAGCCAGTTGGCCTCCTTCTGTTCCTTGATGTATACGCCTATAGGCTTGGCGTTCTCGTCGAGTTGGAATTTCACCTCCTGTGTGTCGAAGTTGATGGCGCCCTCTTTGTAGCGTTCTTCGCGCAGTATCGTTGCCAGCTTGTGCAGTTCCAAAACCGCCTCGTCAGGTTGGCTTTCCGCTTTCCGTTTTCCGCTTTGCGCTTCCTTCTCTCCGTTTTCAATAATCTCCTGCGCCTCCTCGTAGTTGTAGCGGCGGTCGCTGTTGATCACCGTCTTGCCAAACCAGCGCCCCAGAACCTCTGCCTTGTCGTTCATCTCAAAGACGGCGCTGAAGCACAGCTTGTCCTCGTTGGGCCTCAGCGAGCAGACACCGTTGCACAGCTTCTCGGGCAGCATCGGTATGGTGCGGTCAACCAGATATACGCTTGTGCCGCGCTCGTAGGCCTCGCGGTCAATGGCGCTGCCGGGCTTTACATAGTACGATACGTCGGCAATATGGACGCCCACCTCGTAGTTGCCGTTCTTCAGGCGCTTGAACGACACGGCGTCGTCAAAGTCTTTCGCGTCGGCGGGGTCGATGGTGAAGGTCGTCGTCTTGCGGAAGTCGCGCCGGCCTTCTATGTCCTTCTTGGTAGGAGCCTTGATTGCCGCCGCCTCTTTCTCGGCCTCTGCCGGAAAGTCTAATGGAAAGTCGTATTCAGCCAGTATCGACTGCATCTCCACGTTGTTGTCGCCAGGCTTGCCGAGCCGCTTCACCACGCGTCCCACGGGGTTGTTCATCTGCTGGGGCCAGTCGGTCATCTCCACCACAGCCTTCTCGCCGTCCTCGGCGCCGGCAAGGTCGTTGAGCGGGACAAAGATGTCCACCACCATATTGCGGTTGTCGCACACCAGGAAGGCAAAGCGGTCCATCTTCTGTATGCGGCCCACAAAGCGTGTCTTGGCGCGTTGCAGAATCTCCACCACCTGGCCTTCAGGCTTGTGCATCTTGCGCTGCGGGAACATCAGCACCTTCACCGTGTCGCCGTGCAGAGCGTGGTTGGTATAGTTGGGCGCTATCATCACATCCTCGCGGCCCTCCTCCTGCGGTATGACGTAGGCCTTGCCGGTTTGCTTCATATCAATGGTGCCCACGATGTAGTTCTTAGGCAGCAGGTCGTCGTTGATGTGCTTGGGGTTGATCTTGTACTTGCCGCGGCCTTCCTCGACCAGTATTTTGCTTTCGGCCATCTCCAATATGGTGGCCTGCACCAGTTGGCGCTGAGCCTTGTCGTAGGCTCCTACCTTCGATGCAATCTGTTTGTAGTTGAATGCCGTGAAAGGGGCATTGGCAAAGATTTTCAGTATCTGTGTTGCAAATTTGTCGTTATTCATCTGCTTGCTTTTTTCATAAAAACGTAAAAACAGGTATTTTATTGGTTGCCGTGCTCAAAAAAAGAACACAGTTTTAAAAAAAACAGAAATCGTTGTGGCAGATTGCATCCGCCACAACGATTTATCTTATGTCTTTAACCGTTAAACGTTAACCTTTAACCTTTATCAAAGGCCGTTAACGATGACCTTGGTGTCGCCGCCGATCTCGCCTTGGTTGCCGCCGCCATAGACGTTGCCATAAACGCGTGCTCTTCCAAGCAGACGCACGTCGGTGTCTCCGGTCACAGCTGCAGCATTGCCGCCGCCAAAGACGTTGCGGCCAACGATGCCACGGTTGATGATTTCAACGTAGGTGCTGCCGGTGATTTTGCCCTGCGAGTCGTCGACCGGGTCGCCGAAGCCGCCGCCATAGACGTCGTAGGTCACCTTGCCGTTACGCACGCTGACGTTGGGATAGCCCACCGAAGGGGCTGTGTAGGCAGCCTGGTTGCCGCCGCCGTAGACGTAGCCCACATACCAGCCGCAGTCCTCATCCTTGTCGATGATGACGTTGATGGTGCCGCTGATGTCGCCGCTGAAGTTGTTGCCACCGAAGACACGGTTAATGATGCCGCCGTTGATGGTCAGCGAGATGTTGCCCGTCACGTCGGCAGCGTTGGCGCCGCCATATACGTCGCCGATGCCTTCCAGTTCGTAGCCGTAGCGGTCGCTGCCCGTGGCTTCGACAAAGTCGCCAGTACAGCCTATAGTAATGCTACCGGCTTGGCTGGCAGCCATATTGCCGCCGCTGAACACCTCGCCGATCTTCATCGGGCAGGAAGCGTGGCCATCCTCGGTCTGTTTGTTGACGTTGACGTTGATGGCGCCGCCGATGGTACCGCTGGTGTTGTTGCCGCCAAAGACGTGGCGGATGACGCCGCCGCGAATCTTCAGGTCAACGCCACCGTTACCAACGTTGGCTGCACTGACCGAGCCGTTGCCGCCACCGAAGACGTAGCCAATGGTGTTG
>Ga0129306_1000890_pt1 | contig 40189 bp, 40 predicted proteins | sample P827metagenome_FD_94438 | JGI IMG/M metagenome (GOLD analysis project Ga0129306, IMG submission 94438) | Capybara group fecal microbial communities from Wisconsin, USA - P827 metagenome | ecosystem: Host-associated > Mammals > Digestive system > Large intestine > Fecal | place: USA: Wisconsin... | reverse complement strand
TCAAGTGTAACTTAAAATAAATAATAATTAGATTATTTTAAGAGATTTTGAGTAAAAATAGAAATAAAAATAGATTTTTAAAAAATTTTTGCAAAAATCAAATAGGATTTCTACAAAGCCATTCTTTTTTTAAAATTTAGCCTATTGAAAACTAAAACAAATTCAACCAAATAAACATTTTTTAATTTTTACCAAACAAATTATATGAGTTATACAAATATTATCACTGAATTTTTCTGTAAATTATAAATTGCCATACAGAATATTTGACAACCCACAAATAAAAAATTTAAAAATATTCAAAATAACCTTAACATCGCTTTAAATTTTTTAATAAATATAATTATTTTTAGAAAATATTTAAATAGTTTTCAAAATATATATTAGATTATAAACATCATGATTTATCATGTCTGTTTAAAAAAAAGGTGATAATATGGGAAAACTAGACGGAAAAGTAGCAATCGTAACCGGAGCAACATCCGGTATGGGTAGAGATTCAGCAAAATTATTTGCAGCTGAAGGAGCAAAAGTTGTTGTAACTGGAAGAAATGAAGAAAGAGCTAAAGCCGTTGTTGACGACATTATTGGTGCAGGCGGTGAAGCAATCTACGTCATTGTTGATATGGCAAACCTAGACGAAGTACCTAAAATATTTGAAGCAACAATGGACGAATACGGAACCGTTGATGTTTTATTCAACAATGCAGGAGTGCTTTCCATGTCCCCATTAATGGACGTAACTCTTGATGAATGGACCAAAGTGTTTAATGTTAATGTCACCTCAGCACTACTATTAACACAATTAGTTGCACCAGTAATGAAAGAAAAAGGAAAAGGAACCATTGTAAACACATGTTCTGTAGCTTCATTTGGTGCACACCACGGATTTGCAGCATATGTCGACAGTAAACACGCAATGATGGGATTAACCCGATCAATGGCATGGGAATTAGGTCCAGAAATTAGATGTAATGGTATTGCACCAGGACTCATTCACACAGCAATGGTAGACAGTATTGGTGGACCAGGAGCATTACAACAAATGATTGACCAATGCCCAGTTAAAAGATGCGGCCAACCTGAAGACATTGCAAATCTTGCATTGTTCCTAGCAAGTGATGACTCATCATTCATAGATGGTCAAATAATCAAAGCAGACGGCGGATTTGAAATATAAACACATATGAGAGAGTTAGATTTATCAATCTAACTTTCCAATACATCAAAAAACTTGTTTTTAAAAAAAAAATGTTAATTTAATTTTAAATATAAAAAAAAGAAGAAAGTTCTAAATTAGACTTTCCTATTCAATTAATAACAAATGGAAGTTCAATAAAACTTCCAAATGAAATTAATCATCTAAAATTTCTTTTAATAAATTCTCATCAGCACCAGATATGATGACTAATTTTCCATCTTTAATAAAAGTAAATTCTTTTTTCTCCCTATTATACAATCCGTCGATACCATTAATAACTTTTTGTTCATCACCGTCATTAATAGGAGTTCCAGTAATTGTACCAGTACTACTAGTAATAACATTTATTACGTATTTGCCTCCAGAACCATCAGAAAATGATCTGAAATAAGTAGTTCCATCAGAATCAGTAGTTTCTTTAGCTGCATCTACATCTTCCTTATATCCATTTGGAATCTTGAAGTCCATGCCTCCAATTTCAACTTCAGCTGCACTAACTACACCTAAAAAAGTTACAGCTACACAAATCACCAGCAATATACCAATAATTTTTCCATATCTCAATTTTATCACCCTTTTTACAATTCTAATAAAAATACTATTTTTCAATAGTAAATCCATGATTTTGAGCTTTAGTAACAAAGACTGTTCCTTTATCTCCAAGAAGTTCTTTGGTCTTTTCTACAATTTCCTCATTAGACTCATCAAATATAGTATATAAAACCGGTCCAAATGAAGAAATACCTACACCATATGCACCTAATTTTTCAATAGCCTGCATTGTCGGCAAGTAGCTTGCATCCAAAGAGTGTTCTAACTTGTTAAATCCAACTTTTTGAAGTTCACTGATAGCCCATCCAAAGTTTTTAATGTCTTTTTCAAGCATGAATGGAACAAGATTCATTAAAATTAAATGAGATACCTGTTCGACTTCCTCTTTTGGGATTGGGCAGTAAGTTTGGAAAACATCTACTTCGTCATCCCCTTCCATGTGCTTTTCAATTTCCGGAATAGCTATTAAAATCTTCCATTCTTCTGGAAAATCATATCTTGCAATCAATGTTGCAGGTTTTGCCTTAGAAGCACCTGAAGGTAAAAATAGTGGTTTTTCCTCTTTACTATGTCCACCGTCTAAAATAAATCCACCTAAATCGTGAGTATAAGTTCCAATTCCAGAGGTTCCTCCTCTTCCAACAATGGTACTTAACTCTCTGCTTTCTACTTCAATTCCCATTGTTTCAGTAATTAAATGAGCAGTTGAAACAGCTATTTGAGTTCCACTTCCAAATCCGGAATGTGGAGGATAAGTTTGATGTACAATAAAATGGAATCCTGAATCAATGTTAAAATGTTCAATTGTTTTTTGAGCCGCATCAGGAATCTTTTCCTTACACTCTTCAATAGCTTCTTCATCAGTGACACTGTCTAAAAAATCAAGTGTTATTCCACTTTCTGTTTGTTCAACTTCCAATACAAATTGTGGATCAGCTAATGCTAAACCAATACCACCATCAACTCTTCTATATGACCCATTTAAATCAATGAGGGACATATGTATTCTAGAAGGTGCTTTAATAATCATTTTTTCACTTCCATATATACTTATAAACAATTTAATATTTATTTAAAGTATATAATAATATTTTTCATAGATTACTAAATTTTATTATAAAAATAAGAAGGAATTTATAAAAACTTTTTTAAAAATCCAAATTGTCAACAGTTTCGACCAATTTTGAAGCAAAATCATAGCTTATTTCCATTGCTTCACAGGAGAAACATTCATATACTAAAGTAGCTATTCCCGCATTTGCTGTTGGTTCCGTAATGTAAGGAGGACTTGACCTAAATTCAGGAGCGTAATAAACTATTTCTTCAAAGTTATCCAAAATGGCATTCATGAATCTGGATGATTTTTCATCAAATCCCGGAGCAAATAAAAAGTTAGTAATCTTATAGTCTCCAGGCCCGCTCGGACCTCTGTTTGAGTGAATATCTAAAAATAAGTCATATTTTTTATTGATTATATCATCTTTAACAAATTCTTGGGCTAAAAGCTGACCTTCCAGTCTGCCTTCAGTTTCAGAAGTTGAATCATTGACATTGATGTTATACAGATAATAACAATATTTTAAATCATCTTTTGTGGTTAATTTATCAAATAGTGATCTGTGGGATTTGCTTTCCAAAGGATGCATTCCAATTAGATAAGCTATTTTGATATTGGAATTCTCATCTCCAAAAGGACCATGAATATGTACACTGCCTAAATCATTTTCACCTAACAATTTTGCATCATATTGTGTTGAATCTACTTGAGCGGCATCAGTTGGGCCTTTAGGATATTCCATCAAATCACCAAAAAAAAATAAGTAATGACTAGATAAAAAATCTAGTCTTGAGAAGGTGCACGTGTACCTAACTCTTTGTCTAATTCGTAAATTAATCTGTTATCGCCATCAGCGAGTTTTATTTTAGCAACTAATTCCATTGCGTTTTCTTCTTCTTCAACTTGTTCTTCAACAAACCATTGCAAGAAGTTATTGGTTGCATGGTCTTTTTCTTCAATAGCCAAATCAACTAAATCGTTGATTAAACCAGTTACCATTTTTTCATGTTCTAAAACATGTTGAAATGCAGCTGCTGGAGAATCCCATTCTGTTTGTGGTCCTTCAATTGCAGTTAAAGTTACAGAAGCTCCTCTTCTTATGATGTAATCATAGAACTTCATTCCGTGTTCCAATTCTTCTTCTGCTTGTACTCTCATCCAGTTAGCAAATCCTGCTAAGTCTTCATCTTCAAAGTAAGCTGCCATGGATAAGTATAAATATCCTGAGTAAACTTCAGCGTTTAATTGTCCGTTTAATGCTTTTTCCATATTTTCGGATACCATTATATCACCAATATACATTTTGTATGTAATTTCTTATATATTTTAAGTTACAATTTATTGCAATCCCAAGAGCAATACACACAAAACAATACTTTAATTTAATCTAAATTATAAATCAACTAATATGATAGAAAAATCCATTTATGAAGATTATGAAATTGATTTTAGTGATTTGTACTCAAGTAATGATGCTTATTATTTCATTTTTAACAACGAAAGAGAATTATTTTTAACTGAAAATAAAAAATTGCCAACTGACATTAACCTGGAGAATCTTGACTTTAAACTTTATATTGGAAAATTTAAAGGAAAAGATGCTTTTGTTGTCAATACTGATGGCAGAAACGATTATTTCAATCTAAAAGAAGTTTATGACATTGACAAGGACATTTATTTAATGGCATCCAAAGCTGTTTTAGTGCGGGACTGGTATATCTCCCACCAATATTGTGGCAGATGCGGAACCAAGACCGTGTTAGATGAAAAGGACATGATGTTAAAGTGCCCTGAATGCGGTCAAGTGCACTATCCCAGAATCGCTCCAGCAATTATTGTGGCAATTAGAAAAGGCGATGAATTGCTTATGGCAAAACATAGCTATCATGAGCAAATTAGATACGCATTAATAGCAGGTTTTGTAGAGCCTGGCGAATCTATTGAAGAAGCAGTCCACAGAGAAGTGGCTGAAGAAATAGGAATTAAAATCAAGAACTTAAAATACGAAAGAAGCCAATCCTGGCCATTTCCAAATTCATTGATGTTGGGTTTTAGCGCCGAATATGATTCAGGTGAAATAAAGGTAGATGGTGATGAAATTTTAAAGGCCAAATGGTTTAAAAAAGACGAAATTATAAGATATGATTCAGACATTAGCATATCCGACTGGCTAATACAATCCTTTATTGATAATGTTTAATGCAGTTAAACTTGCTTTTAATCTCCCCAAACCTTCTTTTAATAGCTTTTGAGGACATGCGATATTCATCCTTAAGAATTTATCTCCACATTGGCCAAAATCACAACCTGCAGATAAAAACAATCCCTGATTTGTCCTTAAAAATTCAGATAGAACTTTTGAAGGAACGTTCACACAAGAGCAATCCAACCACAACAAATATGTTGCATCACATTCAACCAATTTTATAATAGGCAATTCATTGGCCAAATAATCTTTAACAATCTGTTTATTTTCATATAATACTTCTTTTAGCTCTTCCAACCACTCTTCGGAGTCGTTATAAGCTGAAATAACCGCAGATGTCGCAAATACATTGCATGAATCTGAGTTGTCAACATGCATTTGAGTTTTGATCTTTTCTAAAAGTTTCTGATTTTTAGTGTGGACTATTGAACTTTGAAATCCTGCAATATTAAATGATTTTGAAGGAGACAAACATGTTATTACATTATCATAATCACTTGATGTTTCAAATGGATTGTATTTAAGTTTAGGGTCGGTCAAATCACAGTGAATTTCATCAGAAATCAATATAACCTCATGTTTCTCACATAACTCCCCAATCCTTGCCAAATCCTCATTTGACCAAATTTTACCGACGGGATTTTGAGGATTGCAAAGTATCATCATTTTACAAGAAGCCAATTTTTCATCCAAATCGTCGAAATCAATTTTATATTTATCATTTTCATAAACTAGCTCATTTTCAACAACTTTTCGATTATTGTCTTCAATTACATAGAAAAATACATGATATACCGGTGATTGAATTAAAATTTCATCACCCACATCGGTTAAGCATCGAATCATTGAAGATATTGAGGGCATCACTCCTGTCGAGTACAGCATGTCCTCTCTTGACATCTTAAAATCATATCTTCTATCCCACCAGCTAATGTATGATTCAAACAGCTCATCCGGAACGATTGTATATCCGAAAACAGGATGTGAAGCCCTCCTTTGAACAGCATCCTGAATAGCCGGAGCTACTCTAAAGTCCATGTCTGCCACCCACATAGGAATATCATCACCAAATAAGTCCCATTTAAGGCAAGAAGTTCCTTTTCTATCAATTACGCTTTCAAAGTCATATTTAGTATTTTTCATAGTGAATCCTACTTTCATCAAATTTGTCCATATATTTGTTTTCCCAACCTTCTGCAGGATAGCCGATTGTAATTATGCAGTAAGGTTTCAAATCAGTTATATCTGAAATTCCCACGATTTCACCGATTTTAGACATTCTCTCTTCATCAGGTGCTACCCCATTCCAAAGTCCGCCTAAACCCAAATCTACTGCTTCAAGCAACATATTTTCGGCAGCGGCACCCATATCCTGTTGCCAAACTGTTTTATAAAATGCTCTTTCAATATTGGCTATTAAAACAATAGCAACAGGAGCTGTTGATAGTCTTGGCTTAATTTCAGCCAATTTGTCTAGAGTTTCACGATTTTTTATGACAATGAATTCCCATGGCTCGGCACCCAATCGTGAGCCTGGAGCCTGCATTCCCGCTTTTATTATCTTTAATATATCCTCATCACTAACATTTTTATCAACATATTCACGAATACTACGTCTTTTGTTAATAACTTCTTCAAAATCTGACATAATATTAAATAACATTTAATCCATATATAAAATTAGCTTAAAAAATGGAGGTGAGACGATGATTAACAAAAGTGCCGGAATTTTATCTATAATATTAGGTCTAATATTCATATTGTTCCCTATGTTTTCATCTGGATTAATTTCAGTAATTGTTGGTTTAAGTTTATTGTTCTTCGGTATTTCATCAGCATTCCTAGGTTGGAATATAAGGCATGAACACAACACTCTTTCTATAGCAATCATGATTATTGGACTTATAGCAATAATATTCGGATTCCTATTCATATTCTATATTGATGCATTATCATTCCTTATAGGTATTCAATTCTACATTGTTGGATTTATAATGATATTCTTCGGTATAGCTGGAGCACTATCTAAAAAACACGTTCCACTGCTTACTTCATTGCTTATTTTAATAATGGGTATTGTTGCAATAGCACTTGCTTTATTTGCAATGGCCGAACCGATATATATTGCAATGATTATAGGAATTTGTTTAATTATTGAAGGAGTAGCATTAATGTTGTCTGACTAGTTACCCCTTCATTTTTTTATTTTTTTAAAGACTTGGTTAAATATTTGAGAAAGAATAATCATTTCCAAAAATAGTATTATTTTAACCATCACCACGAAGAAAACTCAAACAGATAACCAAGCCAATTTTTCTATATTTTCGTAGCTCGACCGATTTTAAACCATTGTTTTTTTATAGGGAGGATTTAAATATTTCCCTTAACCTACGATTATATTACATGATTAGATAAGTTAATCTAACTGGTTTTGGTAAAATTAACAAGTCCAAACATGCAATTAATATTATGAACATGATTTAAGATAAAAATAGTTGAAGTGCGAAAATGTGCTTTTGCACACTTCCACAAAATTTATATTATTCCTCAAAGCAAGATTTCTCATTCACATTAAATTCAATATTCTGCTCATCACAGAATTCTTCAATGCGACTTAAAATGTCTTCGACATCATCTTTTGAATATTCATTTTTAAAGTAATAGACAACTGGTTGAGCATTGGTATATACCCCTATTGTTAAAAACTCTTTGTTGAAAACACGTATGATTAAAGTGTTATACATTTGAATATCTGCAATGATATCATTTTTAGCTTTTCCAAGAGAAGTTTCATTTCCAATTACCTTGATTTCGGAGCCTTTATAAACTCGTTTTAACTGCAATATCTTATCTTCATCTGTTAAAACATCACTTTCAGGTTCCATCTCACTTAACTTTTCTTTAAAAAGTTTTGCATTGTGTAATTTTTCCTGAACCTCTTTAAGCTCTTCCTGCAAGTTCTTTTCATCTTCTATTAAAGAGTTAATGAACGCTTCAGAACCATTGTTGAAATTCTCATACATTTCAAGGACATCTCTTGGTGAGAGAATTGAATGTTTTTTGAAAAATTCCTTGGTGTGTGGTTTTACACGAATGCTCAATGGTTTGAGTTTTTCTTTTTTGGATTTTTTATCAAAATCAAAGAATTCCTCTGCAAAATCATTTCCTCTCCTATGCAGAGCATTCATCTTTCTTGTAAACATTCTTTCAAATTCTTCGCGGGACATGTCTTCCGGAAAATTAAATTCGAATTCTCCGGGAGTGTATGATCCTCCAAATCTTTCGTTTCCAAATACAAATTTTCTTGGGTCTTCAGTTCTTTTTTGGTTTGACATTTTTTTCACCCTATAAATTGTATTACAAATTTTATTTTTGTATACAATATGATATTGTGATGACGTAGTATATAAATGTATTCATTTTTGAAAAATGTATACTCAAAAATTTTAAAAAAATAATAGCAAGCTATTTGCTTAATTCGGCTGCAATTCCAAAAATTTTATCAAAATCCTTAGAAAGTTGTTCTTCTTTTAACTTTAAAGAATTGATTCCTTCTTCGGATGAATTATCTCTTTCAGTCTTTGAAATATTAGAAAAAGTATGAATAACCACATTTCCATTTAACATTTTAAGCAAGTCCTCAGATTGTTTAAGATGAGGACGAATGGATTTTTCAAAATAATCTATAGGATACTCAACAGTATAAAAAAGACCAACATTAACTTTCCCTTCAAAAGTATTTCCAGTTTTAAATGAAACAATAGAAAATATTAATCGTTCAAGAAATGCCAAATAATGACTGGATGGATGAGAAAAAAACAAGGGAACACCAATCAAAAGAGCATCACTGTTAAAAATTTCTTCAATTAATGGAGAAAGTTCATCTCTCCAATGACATTTGCCGCCCATCCCTTCCTTTTTACATATTAAACAAACTCTACAACCTGACAACTTAAGTTTGTATAAATCAACATACTTCACTTCAGCACCAACAGATTCAGCACCTTCAACAGCTGATTTCATAAGTTGTGCATTAGTACCTTTTCTTTTAGGGTCAGCATTAATTACAATTGTTTTCATATAATCACTTAGATAAATCTGCACCAATTTTGAAAGCTTCTTCTATATCTTTAGGGTATTGAAGAACAAGTTGCTTTTCCTTGAGTTCCTGTGAAAAACCACCCATATTATATTTAGAATAGTCACCAACTTGCAAAGTATCACAAACAGGATAAGATTTAATTTCACCATTCAGATATGAAAATAAAAACTCAACACTTGACAGGCTATCCTTCATAGACTCTTCATAGAATTGCCTTGGAGCATTCATGGTGTAAAAAATTCCAACATTAACCTTACCTCTAAAATAGCTGGATCCATCATCATAAGACATTACACAGAATATTAATCTTTCAAGCAATGCCCTAAATTCACTTGTAGGTTCTCCAAAATAGATTGGAGATCCGATAAGCAAGCAGTCTGCATCAAATATTTTATCAATTACAGAAGTTAAATCATCATTCCAGTAACATTTACCTTTAGTTTTATCTTTCTGTTTACAAACAAGACAACTTCTACAACCTTTAAAAACCAAATCAGATAAATTTATAAATTCCGTTTCAGCTCCAACTGATTCAGCACCTTTTTGAGCAGCTTCCATAACTTCTGCAGTATTCCATTTCTTTCTTGGACTTGCATTAATTACAATAGTTTTCACATTAACACCCACTAATTAATCTTTAGATTAATAAGTAATAAATAGATGATGAAAATGCATCAATTTGATAATTTAAAAAAAAATTTTATTAAATAAAAATAAACATATATTAATATATGAATAGAAGTAATGGAATGATTTCAAAACTGAAAATTATAAGCCTAGGTAACTGGATGTTAATCGGAATGATTTTAGGTTTCCTTGTAGGCATAATATTGAATTTTTATGTTAACGATCCATTTATCAAAGATATAATCCTCATAGACAATGTTTTCTATTTAGGAGGAACTGGATTTATTAGATTAATGAAAATGTTAGTTGTACCTCTTGTTTTCTTTTCAATAGTTGTTGGAGTTGCTTCAATCTCAGACATTAAAAAGATTGGTACAATAGGAGGACGAACAATACTAATATATCTTGTTACAACAGCATTGGCAATTACAATTGCACTTTTTATATCTGGTGTGATTAAACCTGGTGCAGGTTTGAATATGGTTGGTCTTGCACAAGCTAATGTAACAACAAATGTAACAGCAACAGACACTATTTTAAATATGATTCCAGACAATCCGTTTAGCTCCCTTGCCAATGGAGATATGTTGGCAGTCATCATATTTGGATTGCTTGTAGGAATAATATTGGCTAAGTTAAGAGAAGAAACACAAGTTGTCAATGACTTTTTCAGCCAAGGAAACAAAATCATGATGGAAATGACCCGCATCGTTATGAAATTTGCGCCAATCGGAATATTCTGTTTAATGGCAAAAACTTTCGCTTCATTAGGTTTTGAAGGATTGCTTCCTTTAACTAAATATGTGGTTTGTGTGCTTATAGGTTTGGCAATACAGGCATTTATTGTCTACCCGTCCCTACTAGTTATCTTTACCAGATTAAATCCTATCAAGTTTTTCAAAAAGTTCATCTCAGTAATGTTTTTTGCATTTTCATCATCCACATCAAATGCTACAATACCTTTGAACTTAGAAAAACTATCAGAACTTGGTGTTTCACGTGAAGTTTCATCATTTACTATCCCATTAGGAGCTACCATCAACATGGATGGAACCGCAATTATGCAAGGTTGTGCAGTAATGTTTGCAGCTCAAGCATATGGTGTAGATTTAGGAACATCAGCGCTCATTACAGTAATTTTCACTGCAGTTATGGCTTCAATTGGTACTGCAGGAGTTCCATCAGTAGGACTGATTACATTAAATATGGTATTCAATTCCGTTGGACTGCCAGTGGATGCAATTGGAATACTTATGGGAATAGACCATCTATTAGACATGTTTAGAACTGCCGTAAATGTTACCGGTGATGCAATATGTACCATTATTGTTTCATTTAAAAATAAATCTATAGATTTGGACCTATTTAATGGGAAAAAGGCACCTGAAGAAACTTGGGATGATATAACACAATTTTAACATCCCATTACTTTTTATTTCTTTTAAATTAAAAAAATAGATAAAAAAATGAAGAAATTTAAATTACATCTTCATATTCGGGAGTTTTCAAAAATACGTTTTTTGCATAAGGACACATTGGGAAAATCTTGATGTTTTCTCTGCGAGCATTCTCAACAACACAGTGAATTAATTTCCTGCCAATACCTTGGCCCTCATAACCCAAATCAACATCCGTTCTAGATATAACCCATCTTCCTTCAATCAAAGTAAAATGACATTCTCCGATTTGCCTATCTCCATCATAGGCCCTGCTTGCATTGTTTTCCTTTTCAAATTTAATTGTGATTTCATTTGAACTCATATTTAAGGGCTCCTGATGGACATTTATCGATGATTTCTGCAATTTCACCGGAAGGAGCTTGTGATAAATCGACCCACGGTCTTCGTGAAACATCGAAAACCTTACTATTTCCCCTTACACATTCTGTTGCATGCTCACACAAATCAGGTTTCCAGAAAACAATTATTTCATCGGTTTCATAAGCTTTATATCCTTGTGATATTAATTCTTCTTTGATTGACATATTATCATCCAAAAATCTATTTTTTAGCTTCAATGACTGTTTTTCCATTCATGTAAGGGACCAACACTTCAGGAATTATAACACTACCGTCAGCTTGTTGATAGTTTTCCAAAATACAACACATTGTCCTTTCGGTTGCAATAGCTGTACTGTTTAGGGTGTGCAAGATTTGAGCATCTCCAGAACCTGCTCTTCCAACACGTGTTTTTGTCTTACGAGCCTGATAGTCTTTACAGTTAGTACATGAAACCAATTCTCTGAATGCACCAGAACCGGGGAACCATGCTTCCAAATCGTATTTAATAGCAGCATTATCGTTTAATGCAGAGGACACAATAGCTATTATTTGATATGGAAGACCTAATTTTTGATATATTCTTTCAGTCACTTCCATTAGGTGATCATGCTGATTTCTTGAATCTTCAGGAGTTGAGTAAATAAATTGTTCGATTTTTTCAAATTGATGAACTCTGAATATGCCTAAAGTATCTTTTCCATGTGAACCTGCCTCTTTTCTAAAACAGGTTGAAAGTGCACAGTATCTTAATGGTAAATCTTCAGGTGAAATGATTTCATCCCTATGAAGAGCTGCTAAGGTTTGCTCAGCAGTTGCAATCAAATACATGTCTTCATTTTCTACCTTGTATAATGTTTCTTCAAATTCACCTAGTTCAGAGGTTTCAGCTGCAACCTCACCTTTTACGAAAAATGGAGTTTGCATTGGAATGTAACCTTCTGATTCAAGTTCAGAAAGTGCAAATTGAATTAATGCTAAGTTTAAGTGTAAGATATCTCTTTTCAAGTAGTAAAAACGAGCCCCTGCAATGCTTGCTGCAGTTTCAAGGTCAGCACCATCAATTTTGTTAATTAAATCAACATGGTTTAAAAGTTCAAAATCATACTCAGGGATTTCTCCGTAGGTTCTGACAACAACATTATCGTCTTCAGTATCTGAAATTGGCACATCCTCATCAATGATGTTTCCCACTTTGTATCTGTAATCCTCTCTGAGCTTATAATATTCGGCGTTCTTAGCAGTTAATTCTTTAATTTCTGCTGCTACTTCTTTAGATCTTTTAATTACTTCATCCAAATTGCCTTCTTCTTTTGCCTTTTTAAATGATTTGGATAATTTGTTTTTTTCAGACCTTAAAGAATTTAGTTTTCTCTCACCTTCTCTCCATAAGGTATCATATTCAATTACCTTTTCAACATTTTCAGTATCTCTAAATCTTTTCTTTTCAGAGTCAATGATTATTTCTGGATTTTCTCTGAATAATTTTATATCTAACAATTTTTGTCCCCTAAAATATTTTATTCATTATTAATTATGACTGTTTTGTTTTTTAAAGTTAATGTTAAAAATCTATGAAAAATAGGACTTTTAAAAAAATTATTAAAAAAAGTGGTTTAATATGGCACACCGCACACCATATTTTTTATGTTTTTTAGAGCAATGTTTCTTTAAATGTTGCTCTCACATCATTTTTAATCTTATCTGAATATGTTTCACCATCGACACTTACCATGGCTATTTCATACAGTACCTTGTTTAGGGATCTTCCTTTTTCAGTCAACTTGTATCTTACGTTCTTTCTGTCATATCGATCAGCAATACGATGAATCAAACCGTTTTTCTCCATATCTTTAAGGCAGTTGCTTAAAACCTTATTTGAAAGGTCAGGTTTATCTTCTTTAAATTCATGAAAACGGGATTTACCAAAGAATAAATCACGAATAATCTGAATTACCCATTTTTTATTGATTAATTTAACAACTAATTCTATAGGACATGATTTAATGTGCTTATTAGTTTCCATGATGGTATCCTCCTAAAAATCGATAGGTTATTATGACTTGTTTTTGAAGTATATAAACCTTTCGGTTTTAATAGTAACTAAAAGGTTACAAAAAGCTTTTATATACTATTAATCTAAGTCTGTAGTGAAAGTTGCACTTCTGTGGCTTTCAACTTCAAGGAGATGGCAAAAAATTTATAGAATAAACGATTGGAATGAAGATGAAAAAGTTTTCCTAAAAAAAACACAGTTCGCTATGTTAAAATAGTAAAATTACTCAAAAATATTGTCCCAAGCAATATTTACAGCTAATGATTTTACATCAAAAGCCAAGATGAACCACCATAGATTATTCCCTATAAAATATTCATCGGATTTCCAGAAAGGAATTTTTTGAGATGCATTGCGCATCACCTCTAAATCCGAATTTAAAATACCCGCTTTCCCAAACGGTTAAATCAAAAAATTCCAGCTATCTCATTTAAAAAAAAAACAATAATATCTCTTTATAATAATTTTTCTTCCCATTCTTTAACTTTAAAACCAACTAAAACAAAATCATCACCAACAACAATAGGGCGTTTTACCAACATTCCATCTGTTGCTAGAAGTTCGAATTGGTCTTTTTCAGACATGTCCGGAAGTTTATCTTTTAACTTTAACTCCCTATATTTCATGCCACTAGTGTTAAAAAATCTTTTTAAAGGCAATCCTGATTTATTATACCATTTTTCGATTTCTTCTGATGTAGGATTATCTTCTACAATGTGCCTTGATTCATATTCAATATTGTGTTCATCCAACCAGTTTTTAGCCTTACGGCAAGTTGAACATTTTGGGTACTGTACGAATAACATGAATAATAATTTGAAATTTCAATTAAAAATAGTTAATTATTTCAGACATATCATCAATAACATCCAGTAGATATTCGTCTTCATAATCCGTTTTATTCCCATATCCCCATTTTACCAAAATGCAATCTATTCCAGCATTTTTGGCCGTTTTAATATCCGTGGCAGAATCCCCAATATAAACTGCCTCATCAACACCAACCTGGGCTTTCTTGATAATTTTATTTACACCATACGGATCAGGCTTTGAGGGATTGGGATATTCATGGCCTTCGATTTCTAAAAAATCAATATCTGCAAAATAATTATTAATAAACTCGTTTAGAGAATAGTTTAGCCTATTGGAATTAACTGCCAACAATATGCCCTTATCCTGCAATTCTTTTAACATGTCATGAGCTTTTGGAAATGGAATGGTATTTTCCTTTTTAGATGAATTATAAAAGTTCAAATAGGTATCTTTCACGGTTTCCAAGTTTTCGTCAGTTAAATTATCTCCTAAAACCAATGAAGTTATCTCATCAATATTTCCGCCCAAACATCCAAGATATTCCTCACGTGTCAATGTAGGAAGATTATGAATCGTTAAAGCCTTGTTAAAACATATTACAACATCACAAACCGAATCGAATAATGTTCCGTCAAAATCAAAGATTGCAAGTTTTTTCATATTACCATATTTGTATTTCATCATCTTAATAGTTAATTTTCATTTATGAATTATTCACAGCACAATTAAAAAAGACAAATATGTTTTTAAAAATTCTTTGAAAAATTTCATTTAAACAAAAGATTAAGAATGCATGGAAATTTTAATTAATAATGATTCATATAGATAATTACAATAAAAGCATTTGTGGGTGGTATGATGAAAGTTTGTCAACAATGCGGATTTAAAAACAATGACCAGTCAAGTTTCTGCACTAACTGTGGAAGCAACATTGAGAATATGGTATCAGTAACACCAGACAATGTCGAAACTCAAAAAACAGAACCCGAAACACCAAAAGCACAAGAAAACAGCAAAACTCAAAAAACAGGAACCGAAACACCAAAAGCACAAGAAAACAGTGAAACTCAAAAGAAAACACGACCTATACCTCCAGGATATATTTTCAATCCAAATACTGGAAGATTACTTCTTAAAAAAATGCCCGAAGAAAAAAGATTAAAAAAATTTGCTAAAAAAGAAAAGAGCGTTGCTAAAAAAATTAATAAATTACAGTGCCCACTTGCGGATTTATTCACATTATCTGCCACTGAAGAGGAATATAAAAAGACAGCTTCCTATTTTAAAACATGGGTCGAACAGTATATTGTACCTAAATTTCCTGGTTTGCCATATTTTGCCATGGTGTCAGAATGGGATCATTTTCAATACAATTGCACTAGCGGATTGCTCGCATTAATGATAATTGGAGAATACGGAGAAGGTTTAAAATATGCCAATACCATTATAAATCATGAGGAAATACTTTATAAAAAAGGAATCGGAGCATATACCGGCCCTGGAGGATTAGTGGCTAATTTAAAAATTATGGCTGCAACAACAGGAAAAACCGGAACTGACCGGGAAAAAAAATTCATGCATAAAGTAAAATTCTTTAAGGCCATTTGTTTATGTGATCTTGGAATATATGATGAGGCTCGCAATATTTTAGCCCCATATCCTGCAAATTACGGTTTTGTTTTAGGTATTGATAACGAGTATTATAATCAAAATTTCAAATATAGAAATAAGTTATATGCCCCCTATATTTATGATTTATGTAAATAATCCGTTAGAATATTGAACTACAAAACATTCAGTTCAAACTAAATTAAACTATCGGTAACCAAAATAATTATCAGAAATTATATATCATATAAAATAAAATTTTAAAACAAAAAGGAGATTGAATTATGGAAAAACAGCACCAATATATTCTCATAGGAGTAGCTTTAGTTTGTATTATTGCCCTTTGTGCATATAACCTCGGTTGGATTCACACAGGTTCATTTGCAAAAGAAGACTCTGAATTTGGACCTGGAAAATATGTTGTAGGCACAGATATTCCACAGGGTTTCTACGGCTTGAAAGGAAATATAACTATAAACGGTAAAACAGGATTTGCAAATCAACAAATCAGCGGCAGTAATGTGGTCCATCTGGAATATATTTACAATTTCCCATTAAAAGAGGGGGATGTTGTAACTGTCCAAAATGGAGGTTCTATAAAATATACTGGTCCTACTTCATCACATGGTGATAATGTCTCAGATGTTGGAAATCCATACGTATCCGATGGAAAATGGCATCACTGAAATGTTCAATGAATATAAAATTTTAAAATAATAATTACCAGTAAAAGTACAAATATGGTTATGATTAATCATAGATGTATTTTTATTTTCTTTTTTTCAAAGCATAAATACAAATTGGCAAAGCTAAAAGTGTAATAACCGATGAAATTAGATATACTGGAGCATATCCCCCTGTTGCAAAGATTCCTAACAATGCTGGTCCAAAACCCATTGTTCCGTCACAAAATATATAAAATGTAGAAACGGCATAAGATTGACGATGTTCAGATGCATTTCTTGTAACGATTGTTGTGCATGCAGAATTAAGTGTTCCAAAACCTAATGCCGCACAGACAGCACAAATAATAACTGTTAATGTTGATGGGGCAATTGCAATTAATAATAATCCGATTGATTGGGCAACAATTCCAACGACACAAATGATTAAATCTCCACCCCTGTCCTGAATTTTACCAGCAATAGGTCTTGATATAATCAAAACAACAGAATATATTAAAAAGAACCATGAAAAAGCAGTTGTCAGGTCAACTTCAATAGCATAAAGTCTGTAAAATGACAATATTGAAACATAACCCAGACTTGTTAGTGCTGTAAAAAGAGATACTGGAATTGCTTTTATTTCAAAAACTTTTTCAAATCCACTATAATTATTCTCATCCTCTTTTACCAACTCTGGATTATTTCCCGGATCATGGGCACTTACATCAACAAAATAAATAAAAATCAATGCCAAAGCAGAAAAGATACTTGCAGCTGCAAAACAGCCATATGCCCCAACAGAATCATATAAAAATCCACTAATATACGGACCAAGCCCAACAGCCAGCGTAGTTCCAAGCATAAAATAACCGAATGCTTCTCCAAAACGCTTCTTTGGAAGAACATCTGAAGCTATTGTAACAATTGCATTGGCCGTTGCCCCAAAACCGATTCCATGAATAAAACGAACAATCAAAAGCAAAGTGACATCATTAACTACAAAATATAAAATACACGATAGGAAATGAATGCTCATAAATATTAAAGCTATCTTTTTCCAGCCCACTTTCTCCAAAGCGTTTCCAGAATAAATCCTAGAGCAAAGACCACCAAAGATATATAATCCTGATACAAGGCCAGCTATTGTAGCTGATGAACCTAGGGCTGTAGCATACTCAGTGACAGTGGACATCAATGCATACATTACCAAGGCTGAGAAAAGAAGAGCTCCAAAAACCAAAAAGAAGTCCCTTGTAAAAATTTTTTCATCATTAACATTAGCATTCATTAATATTAATTTGTATTTTTAATTATTTAACTAATTACTTTTGAAAATTAATCTTTTCTAATTCCAATAACTTTATCTTTTTGTCTAATCCACCGACATAGCCTGTTAATTTTCTATTGGCGCCCAATACCCTATGGCAGGGAATCAATATGGAAATTGGATTATGCCCAACAGCACCGCCAACAGCTTGAGCTGACATTGAATCGGATAATTTCAAGGCTATTTCGCCATATGTCAACGTTTCACCGTAAGGAATTTCAGAAAGTATGCTCCACACATTTAATCTGAATTTTGATCCCGAAGGCTTTAATTTAAAATCAATATTCGGATTTTTTCCATTGAAGTAGTTGTTAAACCAACTTTTAACTTGCTTAAAAATAGATAAATTATCATTTTCACATAAATTATCAAATGATGGAAAATGTTTTTGGCCATAAAACCAAACACCGCAAATAGCTTCGCCATCGCTTACGATTAACATCTCACCAATTGGCGAGGAATAATTAGTTGAGTACATTTTTACAAATATGATTTAAAGAATTCTTCAAACTCTTCATCATCCATAGGTTCAGGAGTTGAGATGTTTTCATTGGACATAATGCTTGAAGCAAGGTTTATGTATTCTTGTGCTTCTTCACTTTCAGGGTATTTTTCTACAACGGTTTTTGCATCTAATTCAGCATCCTGAATTAAGTTACTTCTATGGATTGTTCCAACTACATGTGTTCCTATTCTTTTTGCAAATTCATTAACAATTTCCTCTTCATTGTCAACATTTCTGCAGTTGCAAACTATACCACTTAAGTTTCCCTTAAGCTTTTTGACACCGCGAACAATATTGTTTGCAGCATAAAGAGACATGTATTCACCTGAAGTGACAATCAATACTTCATCAGCATATTTTTCACGCAATGGCACGGAAAAACCGCCACAAACGACATCACCCAAAACATCATAAACAACGACATCCAAATTATCATCAAAAATACCTAGTTTTTCAAGTCTTTTCATAGCCACAATAACGCCACGTCCGGCACAGCCCACACCAGGCTCCGGACCTCCACTTTCAACACATAAAATATCTTTAAATCCTTTGAAAACCAAATCTTCTTTTTCTGGTTTTCTATTATCCTTTAATGTATTAACAACAGTCGGAATTCTTTTCCCATATAAAGTACGTGTAGTATCCGCTTTTGGATCACACCCAATTACCAAGCAGTTCAAATCTTCACTTGCCCAGACAGCAGACAAATTAGCCACTGTTGTACTTTTTCCAATTCCTCCTTTTCCATAAATAGCTATTTTCTTAATCATCAATATTCCTCTCAACCAATTTATAAACGAAGTCGTTTTGTCTTACTTTTTCATCAATAGCTATCGCCACATTGCAACCCTTTTTGACTTCACTAACATTTTCACCTTCAATCTGCATTGAATCAATAATATGAGTAATGGAACCTGTAGTCTGTCCCTGAATCATTATCTTATCACCTAAAGCCAAATCATCCCATATTCTAATTTCGGCAGCTTTGACTTTATTGTAATAGTTAACAACCTGCCCAATATCTTTTTTGACATATTTTGATTGGTTGTCTTCACTTGTCTCAAATGGTGTTGAAAAATAGAAATTAGTGTCAAATCCACGATTAAAGACACTTGTCAACTCATCCATCCATTCATCTTGAACCTTATAATCTGAAGGGTCTTTTTCATAACTGTCAATAGCCTGCCTGTATACACCAGTCACCATTGCCCCATAATCTGGGCTTCTTGCCCTTCCTTCAATTTTAAAAGATGCAACACCGCTTTTAATAAGCTCAGGAATATATTCTATCATACACATGTCCTTTGGTGAGAAGAAGTTTGTCCTATAGCTTCCATCCTCACTTTTAGCAATGATGAATGTCTCATCTTCAACATCTGAGAAGTTAACAACATTATCATCACCCTCTTCATAGGTTAGTGTCCAGTTTTTACGGCAAGGCTGCAGGCAATCCCCACAGTTTGCGCTTCGCCCATATAATCCATAGCTTAAAAAACATCTGCCTGAAATTGCCATGCATATTGCACCATGAATAAATATTTCAGTTTCAATAGGTGATTTTTTAGCAATTTCAGTGATTTCGGCTAATGACAATTCACGGGATAAAATGGCTCTCTTTGCACCAAGTTTTTTAAGAGTTTTTAATGTATAAGAATTAGTAACATTTTCCTGAACGCTAATGTGGGCTTCAAGACCATGGGATACAGTATCTCCAATCAAACCAATGTCAGATAAAATAAGTCCATCAATTTCAGATTCGGAAATTGTCTCAAGATTGCCTTCAAGCTCAACAGCTAGTTTTTCATTCAAAATAATGTTTGTACATAAATAGGTTTTAGCCCCATATTCCTTAGCTATTTTAGATACATCAGATAAGTCATTTAAAGAAAAATTTTTAGCATTGGCCCTCATATTATAGTCATCAAGGCCAAAATAAACTGCATCAGCACCATTTTCTAAAACAGCGCGTAGCGAAATAAAATTTCCTGCAGGAGCCAGTAGTTCTACCATATTAATCTAAGGTTTATAGTATGTCTCAGCTTCAAGACCTTCAGGAATTTCTGTAGGATATTCCTCATTCAAGCAACCCAAACATAAATTCTCCTTAGGCATTCCAATAGCTTCAACCAAAGCTGGAAGAGTAATATAACCTAAACTGTCAATATCGAGCTGTTTTTGAATTTCTTCAACAGAATAATTAGCTGCAATCAATTCTTTTTTAGTTGCCATCGCAACACCATAGTAACATGGCGCCATTACAGGAGGACAACCTACTAAAAAGTGAATTTCTGCAGGCTCCGCTTCTTTTACAAGATTAAGCAATTGTTTTGAAGTAGTTCCTCTTACAATACTATCATCTATCAAAACAATCTTTTTGCCTTTAATTGCTTCTTTTATAGGGTTTAATTTGACTCTTACTGCAAGTTCACGCTCTTCTTGAGTTGGCATGATGAATGTTCTACCCACATACCTGTTTTTAATTAAACCTTCACCATAAGGGATTCCGGAAGCTCTTGAATATCCAATTGCTGCTGGAATTGAAGAATCAGGAACTGGAATTACTAAATCGGCATCAATAGGATATAACTTATGTAATTGACGACCAATATTCATCCTAGTTTCATAAACATTAATACCATCAATTGTACTGTCAGGTCTTGCAAAGTAAACATATTCAAACATACAATGAGAAAGTTTGCATTTACCTGCACTTTCTAACATGTGGGAATTGATTTCATCGTTTTTAAAGTAAACAACTTCACCAGGGACAATATCTCTAATGTAATCTGCATTAATTACATCAAAAGCAACAGTTTCTGATGCCAAAATAAACTCATCATCCCTTTTTGCAATAGCAAGAGGTTTTATTCCCATAGGATCCCTTACACCATATAATTCGCCATCAACCAAAATTGTTAATGCATATGACCCTACGAGTTTTTTACAAACAGATTCAATAGCATCTAAAACATCTTTATTATTATCATAATGTGCTTTTTTAAGCATGTAACAAATCACTTCAGAATCAGAATCGGATTTAAAATAAAATCCTTCATTAATAAGTTCATTTCTTAACTCTTCAGAGTTAACGATATCCCCATTATGAGCCATTGCAATGAATCCATCTCCAAAATCAGTTACAAAAGGCTGGGAATTTTCTAATTTTGATTGACCAGTAGTTGAATATCTAACATGACCAATCGCCTTATTTCCTGTTAAATTATGGATTTCATAATCTCTAAATACATCAGTTATTAATCCCATTCCACAGTAATAATTTAAACCTTTTTCACTATCAAAAGTAGCTATACCAGCTGATTCTTGACCTCTGTGCTGTAAAGCATACAAACAATAATAAACAAAAGATGCCATATTCTTAGAATCATCACTACAATGAAATCCAACAATACCGCACTTATCTTCCATCTCACCTTGCATTTATAAACTCCCTATAAAATAGTATAATAATAATTATCTAAAAACTAGTATAAAATAATAATGTTTCATTTAAATTAATCCCAAAAATTTTCAAAAGTATTTGGAATATCATAATCGTCACGAACTTCAGGAACTTTTTTATCAGTAACAGTATCATTTAATTCTCTTTTTAAATCCTCAGAATTATCATCAACAAAAATTAATGCTGTTCTTACAATGTTTAGCCATTCAATAGCTTTAGTTCTATTTTCTGCAGCAATATAATTTTGTCCAACAATTATATTTTCAGGTTTGAACTTGTTTGTAGCGATGACAATCCTTTCTGATTCATTTAAATCTTGCCTGAAAGTATCCTGCCAAAGTTCCTCAAGATTGAAGACTTCTAAAATATCTCTCAAATAAATATCTTCATAACGTAGTTTGAAAGCGGAAAAATCAGATTTAATCTCATCAAGATCTTCAATTAATTCCTTATTCTCTTGAGATAAAACTTCATTTTCTTTAATAAGTTGATTGTAATCATCCAACAAATTATTATAATTATGGGTTACTTTCATCAATTTATTTTCCAAAGTGTGGATATTAATTAGATTTAAAGAATAAGATAACGTTGATTTGATTATTGAATTCAAAATCTCCTTTTCAGCAAGGTGGAAATCGATTGATTCATCTTCGATAATGATATTATTATAATCAAACAATCCAATGTGATTAAAATCAGTTTTTAATTCATTAAAAAGAATGTTATATGTTTCATCATGACCATATCCTCCAATTAATAGAATATCCGCACCGCTAGCAACTTTTTTAACAATGCTTAATTCCACAGTTGGAATAATGGATGAAACAATTATATTATAATCGTTTTCAAGCTGAATATTATTTACAGCTTTTGAAACAAGCTGTGCAATATCCAATCCAGAAACAATTATGCGAACGTCAATTTTTGATTCGTGTTTTTCATTTTCCATGAAAATTACCTACACAATATTCATTTTTTCATGCCATTTCCAGGCAGACTCTACAATTTGCTCTAAGTCATATTGAGGAGCCCAACCTAGTTTTTCTTTAATTTTAGTTGAATCGGCTATTAAAATAGCAGGATCACCTTCACGGCGTTTATCAATTTTGACTTCAAAATCACACCCAGTAACTTTTTTACACATATCAATTACTTCACGAACAGAATATCCTTCACCGTTTCCTAAATTAAAGATATTTGATTCGTTTTCATTGCATAAATATTCATATGCTTTAATATGCGCATCCGCCAGGTCATTGACATGAATATAATCACGTATACAAGTTCCATCAGGAGTATCGTAATCATCACCAAAAATTGATATGCTGTCCCTTTTTCCAATAGCAGCATCTAAAACTAAAGGTATCAAATGAGTTTCAGGGTCATGTAATTCCCCAATCTCACAATCAAAATCACAACCTGCTGCATTAAAATATCTTAAAGATACATAATTAAAATCACCTTTTTCAGCTTCCCTTTGCAAAGCCTTTTCGGTGATAAATTTGGAGTGTCCATAAGGGTTGATTGGTTTTAAGTCTGTATCCTCTGTAATCGGAATCTTATTAGGATTTCCATAGACAGCAGCAGTTGATGAAAGAATAAATTTATCAACACCAAATTCCCTCATTACTTTTAAGAGGTTCAATGTGTTTTTATAGTTATTCTTAAAGTATTTTTGAGGAAGTTCAACTGATTCGGCTACTGATGAAAATGCAGCAAAATGGATTACTCCATCTATATCATATTTTTCAAAGACCTCTCTGACATCTCCACTACCAAAGTCACAGTTTTCAAAATTTCCCCATTTTACGAAATTTTCATAACCTTTGCAAAGATTATCTAAAACTACAGTATCATAACCTGCATTGTGTAATGCTTTGTTAGTATGAGATCCTATATAACCTGCTCCACCAGTAACTAAAATCATCGAAACACCTTAAATGAATTTACCTAATTTAAGTAAAGCTTTTGGAGATATTTTAATTAATTTTTTAACTATTTCAGTGGTTGAAATTTTTTCAAAGCTTTCTCCTTCAAATGCATGACCTAATTCATCTAATTCCTCATCGGATAATGTAAGTAAGTATTCTTGTACTTTTTTATATCTTTTAATTTCATGGTCCAATTCGTTATGTGCCATTTCATCATACAATTTTAAGAATTTTTTAGAACAGTCTTCTTTAATAGCTTGAGCAGCCACTTGACCTGCACACATTCCACCAGTCATACCAGAAATGATTCCTCCACCAGTCAATGGATTAACTTGTCCTGCTGCATCTCCAACAACCATGATATTATCATCATAAAGTTTTTTGGTCATTCCTCCAACAGGATCTCCACCTACATTTAACTCAACAGCTTGAGCATTTTTTAAGTAAGGAGAGTTTGCAACAAAATCATCTAGGTATTCTTTAGCTGTTTTTTCTGCTTTATGTGGAAGAATTGCTAACCCGACATTTGCAATGTCATCCCCTTTAGGGAAAATCCATACATATCCTCCAGGTGCACAGGATCCTAAGTAAAATTCAATGATACCTGGTTTTTCAAATTCAACATTACACATTTCATATTGTACACCAGATTCCATTTCTTTTGCTTTTGCAGCCGGTCTTAATCCAGCCCATCTTGCAATGTGTCCTTCAGGACCGTCAGCAGCAATCAAGATTTTACATTTGTAATCTTGTTTTACACCCATGGATTCAGTTTCAACAATATACCCATTTTCAATTTTATCAATACCTGTGACTAAAGTTTTAATTTTAATTTCAGCACCTGCTCTAGCAGCATCCATAGCCATGTGCTTATCGAATACTTTTCTTTCGAGAATGTAACCTGCTTCAGGTATTTTTACTTGGTCTTCAGTTAACCAAATATCGGTTCCATCCGGTGTTTGAATTCTTACACCTGCAATTTTTTGAGTAACCCAACGAGGGGAAGGTTCAATTCCTAATTTTTCAAGTCCTTGAATTGAAACTCCTTCAGCACATCTTTTTGGTGAACCAATTTCAGACTTTTTATCCATCAAAATAACTTTTGCACCACCTAATGCAGCATGTTTAGCTGCAGAGGAACCTGCAGGTCCAGAACCAACTACTATTACATCAGTTTCAATCATAAAATCAATCCTCTTTTTCTAAAGCATCAATTGGACATGCTTTAATGCATGTATCACAATCTTTACATTCATCATCTTTAAACACTAAAGCGTATTCTCTTACTTGTATTAAATTTCTTGGACAAACTCCAGCACATTCTCCACAGAATGAGCACCAATCTTTTACAATCATAAAATATCTCCTTAATTATAAACAGTTTATGTTATAATTACTAAGTAGTTTATATTATTTAAAAGTTTAGTAAAAAATAGCTTTAAATGATTAAAAAAAAGAAAAAAATAAATTTTAAAGTATTATTTGATTAATAATACAGGCACATCAGAGGTTCTCAAGAGTCTTTCAGATACTGAACCAATTTGAGCATCAGCAACATTATTTTCATCAAAGGAAACAAACCTATTGTTATTAGCTCCATGTGCATGGATAACCACTAAATCCGCATGGGTTTGATTAACAATGAATTTCATGTCTCTTAAGGGGTCAGCAGTGAGCAAATGCTCAACAACTTCCACTCCAACATCATTAGCCTTTTTTGTGATTTTTGCCAAAATCGCATCGCCTGAATCCTCTTCATCATCATAACTATTAAAAGAAAATTCTTCTAAAACATGAACGGCAGCAATATTTGATGAAAACTTTTTAGCTAACTCAATTGCAACCTCTGCTGCTTCATATCCATAATCGGACCCATCAACAGGAACGCAGATTACATCAAACATCTAACAATCCCCTTTAAGATAATCAGCATGACAGAAATCAATGAAATTATCTACAATTTCATCAATATTTTCACTATCGTCAACTATTTTTCCATCATCCATAAAGATTGCTCTATTACTTAATTCTTTGATGAAGTCAGTGTTATGTGAAATCATCACAATGGTGATTCCATATTCTTTTGAAATCTTTTTAAGAGCATTTGTAACATCTCTTAATGTAACAGGATCCAAATCACCGAATGGTTCATCTAGAAGTAAGAATTTAGGTCTTGAAATCAAGATTAATGCAAGCATTACACGTACCTTTTGACCACCAGATAACTCATAGGATTTCCTGTGCATTATATCCAAATCTAAATCAAGACTTTCAAAGATATCGGCAACTGCCTCTTTAGTTGCAGTTTCAGGGAATCTTGGGAATAAATCATTTAAAATTTCAGCATCCAAACCAATTTGTTCTAAACGACGCTTAGCTTCAGTTTCTGGCAAATCAGTTAATAAATAAAATGAATCCAATAATTCTTCACCAATGCCTATTTTTTTAGCTCTTTCCTGTGCTTCTTTTACAATATCCTGGTTTTTATATCCTAACCTTGTAGCTAATTGGCTTAAAACAGTTGCATAATGAACAAGTGAGAATTCTTGATGCATGAAACCTAATTTAGAGCGTATTTTCATACGACTTAAACCTGGAACTTCAATATCCCTCCACTCATCTTCAACATAATACCGCACATCACCTTCATCAGGATCTTCAAGTCCACCAAGCATTCTTAAAAGTACAGTTTTTCCAGCCCCACTTGGACCAATAATACTCAATATATTTTCTTTTTGAACTTTAAAATTGATATCCTCCATTTGAAGGACTTCTCCACCAGTCAATAGATAAAACCTTTTTTTAATGTCACGAGCTTCAATAACATCTTCATCTGTGGCAATATTTTTAATATCCACAATAGGTTCCATATCTTCCATAAATTTATTGCAGATTTCCTCAGGAGTTCCTTCATCAGCAATTTCACCATCTTCAAGTAAAATTACCCTATCAGCCAAATATTTTTGAACATCAGGCAAATGAGAAACTAGAACAATAGTAATATTTAATTCTTTATTGATTTTTTTAACAGCATCCAATATTTCTTGTTTGGTTTTAGGGCATGCCATGGTAGCTGGTTCATCGAGAAGTAAAGCTTTAGGTTGTTTTGCAAGTTGACGAGCCATGATAAGTCTTTGTTTTTCACCACCACTAAGAACTGATGCATAATGATCCTTTTTATGAGTAAGTGAAACCAATTCTAAAAGTTCATCTGCTTCTTCACCAAACTCACTTTCAGCAACTTCAAAATTAGTATCCCCCTCATCAAAGTATCTTCTAGCATATAACTTTCTTAAAACATTTTCACGTACAGTGTCTGGCCATAATCCAAAAGACCTTTGAAGATGAATGGCAGTCTCTTTTTTAAGATTATTATAATAAAATTGAGAAGAATCTGCATCAACACTAACATCACCTACAGTAATGCTTCCAGCGTCAATATGTTCGACTCCCCTTAAAGCTCTTAAAAGTGTTGTTTTACCGGAACCACTTTTCCCCATGATTCCAAGAATTTCACCTTCCTTAACTTCAAAACTAACATCTTTTAATGCCTTAACTGTAGTTCCATCATCTAATTCATAATCTTTACTTACATTTTCAACTTTTATCATTCTCATGCCCCTTTTATAATATAATAATCTATATTCATGAAACTATTTATATTTTATACACCATATTAAAAAACAAGTGATTAAAATGGCTAGCGACAATAAAATTCAAGAATATATAGACAGTTTAGAACAAGATAAAATACTAATTGAAACTCATTTTGCAAATATGGAAAGAATTTTAAAAGACGATCCTAAATTAGACCAAGAAAAAGCATTCGGACTACTGTCTAACTTCCATACATTAAACATTCAATATGAGCAATTATGTAATGACCTAATTAAATTTCTCAAGATATTTAAAGACGATGAAAAAGAAATTAGACTCTACAAAACTGATGAGTTAGTAGAGATATTGGAAGAGAAAGTTAATCAATTTTAAATATCATAGAAAATTGAAACAGAATCAGAACCATTTGTAGTTGAGTTTTCAGCTACCACTTTTCCATTTCTTAACAACTGAATTGTAAGTTCACCACTGCCACCATATTTCTGAGCAACAATCTCAACATCATCCCATGCCGCACAATCTATAGAAATTGTACTTGATCCAGAACCAGATTTTTCAATTAAGTAATTTGGATCACCCATTTTAGCAAACCAATTACCTTCGTAATTGATTACTACTTTATAAGGATAAGTAGATGTTTGTTGTTGACTTCCATCATCATAAACAACATTTAATGATTCATTATTTGAAGGTTGGGAATTATTATAAACAAAAGAAAATAATAATAAAGCAATAATAATAATACCCAAAACGATTATTATCTTTTTACCTAAACCTACATTCCAACCTTTTCTATTGGATTTTTTAGTATCAGTACTTTGTCTGTTAGAAAGTAGGTAGGCACAATTATCACAATAAACAGATGAGGATGCATTCTCATACCCGCATCTTGGACATTTTACCATAAATTAATACCTTTCCATATTTCTTATAAAAACATTATTTAAATACTTATATTTAAAGTTAATGGAAAATCAGTATTTTTTACTAATACTCGATTAAAAATTAGTGGTAATAATTATAAACATTTTCAGCCGTTTTTTGATTCATACCCTCTATTTTAGCTAAATCAGATATTGATGCTTTTTTAATATTATCAATAGTGCCAAACTCTTTTAAAAGATTCATCTTCCTTTTTTTGCCAACACCAGCAATATCATCAAGTGAAGAGGCAGATATATCCTTACTGCGGAGTTTTCTATGATACGTAATTGCAAACCTATGAGACTCATCCCTCACTTGCTGAAGCAAATGCAGTGCCTTATTATTTTTAGGAATTATAATAGGGCGTTTAGAATTTGGAGTATATATCTCCTCAAATTCCTTTGCAAGACCAATGATAGGTATATGAGTTAGATTTAATTTTTCTAACACTCCACATGCCATACCAAGTTGTCCTTTACCTCCATCAATGACTATCAAGTCCGGTTCTGGGTCTCTATCAACCATTTTAAGCCTGCGAGTCAGCAACTCCTCCATCATGGCAAAATCATTAGGACCTGGCGTTTCCATTTTGAAATGTTTATACATTTTTTTGTTAGGTTTTCCATCTTTAAATGATACTTTTGAACCAACTGCAAATTTGCCTGAAATGTTACTTATATCATATCCTTCTATAACATGAGGCAATTTTTCAAGCTTTAAATATTTTTTAAGTTCAATCAAAGCTGATTCCATCTTCTGCTTTTGATGTTTTATAATTTCTGCATTTTTACGGGCCATTTTAACAAGACGTGATTTTACACCCTTTTGAGGAACTTTGATATGGACTTTATTTCCCCTTAAATCACTTAACCACTCTTCAAGCAGTTCCTTATCATCAATATCTTCATCCAAAAGAATTTGTTTTGGAACATGCCTGTTATATCCGTAATATTGTTGGATAAATGCAAAAATAATCTCAGATGAAGAATCATATTGTGATGCGCTCATTAAAAAGTCATCCTGCCCGACAATTTTACCATTTCTAATAGGCATTATTATAACTATAACCTCATTTTCACCAGGAGCAATGGCAATTACATCTTGATCCAAATCATCATCAACCAAATCAACAAATTGTTTTTCCATAATCTCTTCAATTGAAGTAATTTGGTCTCTTAAAACAGCTGCTTTTTCAAACTCTTCATTTTGAGCTGCTTCCATCATCTCCTGTTTTAGATTTTTAACAATAACGGAATACTTGCCCTGAAAAAATAAATCAATCTTGTTGATTATCTCAGAGTATTCCTTTTCAGTTATATTTCCCGCACAAGGAGCATAACATAAATCAATTTGGGAATTCAAACATGGCCCATCCATATTACGGCAGGTTCTAATCTTAAATAAAGATTTCAAAAATTTAACAGTACGTTTAACAGAACCCACATCGGTAAATGGACCGTAATAGATACCATTTTTAGAAACATTTCTAGTAATCAATAATCTGGGAAACTTTTCATGGGTAATTTTAACATAAGGATATCTCTTATCATCCTTTAGCTGAACATTATATCTGGGACGGTGCTTTTTAATTAGAGTAGCTTCCAAAATCAATGCTTCTTTTTCAGAATTTGTTACGATATATTCCAAACTATGAAAATGACTCATTAAAATTTGAGTCTTGGGCCTGTCAAGCTTTTCTCGAAAATAAGATTTAACCCTTTTAATAAGATTTTTAGCCTTACCAATGTAGATTATGGTGTCATCCTCATCTTTCATAATATAGACACCAGGCTTATTCGGTAAGTTATCCGGAGATTTGACTTTAGTAGACATAAATCTCACCTAATTAAGTTCAACATAATCATTAATAATTTTAACACGATTATTGGCAATCATTAAATCCAATACACCATTAATTCTTGAAGCTGTCTTTTTTGAAGTGGATTTAAATCCAAAATTACGTGAAGCTTCTTTAGCAATTTGTTTTGTTGACACATCGGATTTATGAATTAAAACAAGTTCAATGCTTTTAGCTATTTCCTCATCAGATATTAAATCTATATTTGGTTTATTTCTTCTTCTAATAACTACATTATTGTTAGATGCATCATATAAGAAATCACCGATTCTGATAATATCTCCTGAATTTTCAGCTTCCTCAATAGCATTGTTAACAGTCTTTTTCAAATTAGAACCTGCTCTTTTAATATTACAGCTATCCTTAACCCTATTTGTTACCTCTTTAATGTGAATAGGACCTTCGATGTCTACAATATCACTAATGGATTTAGCTACATTTTCAATTGGCTGGGAATATAAATCATTTTGAGAATTTAATCCAATATCGCTAGCTTGCACATAATCAATTATTTCATCCTCAAGTTTTCTTTTACCGGGAAGCTTTTTATCATCAAATGCCTTTAATTTATTATTGTTTTGGAATCTTTCTTTTTCAATTTCTTTGTAATCCTCATTAGCTGTTTGGATAATATCCTCTAATGCCTGATCTTTAAGTTCTTCACGCCTATGCTGTTCATTGACAGTGACTATAACCTCATCATCACTAGCTATTTCTCTTTCAAGGCGATCCCTCATTAATTCCTCTTGGATTCTTCGTTCTTCTTTTTCAGCAAAAGTTATTTCTTCTTCCATTTGAATAATTTTATCAGAATCATCATCACTAGGTCTTGATAAATAATCATTTGGATCATAATCCTCTGTTCTATCAACTACAGAAACATAATCAATTTGAGTGGGATTTTCAATTTCATTAAGGGATTTGTTGATGTATTGCATGTCCTTTTTAATGCCCCTTATGGAATCTTTAAGGGATTTGCTTTTATGGTCCTTATAATAAACATTATTTTTCCTTAAAGGATTTGTAACATCATTTGCTCCTTTATAGTATAACTCATCACTATATTCTGTTGTTTCTTGACTATTATCATCAAGTTTCTCATCATCATTATCTTTAGGAATATCCTCAATTTCCTCATCAACATAACGATTTTCAATATCTCTTTCATTCACAAAAGCATCTTCATTAGGAATATCCTCAATTTCCTCATCAACATAATTATTTTCAATATCTCGTTGACTGATTGATTTTTCATCAACATCTTCAAATATTCCATCCATAAATTCACTCATTGCATTATCAATAACTCGGGTAGCTTCCTTGTGAATTTCAGCATATTCATCATTATCCAAATCAGGTAAGGTATCTGTGAAAATGTTTAATTCTTCATCTTCTTCGAAATCATCATTTATAGTTGATTTTTCAAATGAAGATTCATTAACATCATTACTATTGACAATTTCTGCTTCAACAACAAATTCATCTTTTGGAGCGGGTTTGTGCAATTGAATATCATCTTCATCAATTATTTCCCCGTGCAAAGTTTCTATAATCTCCGGTTCCAATTTAGATTCACCGCTGACTACATCTGAAATAATTGACTTGACATAATCAGTTCTTCTATATTTACTTTTAGCTACTTTTATCTCACTAACAGGAGCATTATCCTCATTTTCTAAATCTATTTTATCATCATCTCCAAATTGTGATGGTTCATCATTACTATGGTCCACATAGACATAATCATCATCAGAACCCAAATCAACTTTATCGTCTGAAGACTCTTTTTTAAATGAAGAAACTGTTTCATCTTCAGAAGTTACATCCTCTTTAATATCCACATCTTCAATGTCTAAATCAACATCATTTTTAGCATCTTTAGAATCTGAATATTCCTCCTTAACAGCAAAGTCTTCTTTGTCCAAATCAACACTTGATTTAAAACTAACTTTATCCTTAAAAATTGGAGTTTTAGTTTTATTATCTTCAACTACTTCTTCAAGAGCATCATCATAATCATCATTAATTTCATCTTTACTTGGAATTTCCTCATGTACAACATAATCTTCAACATCAAAGTCATCTTCTTTAATATCTTCAGATGTTTCATCGTTACTGTGGTCTACATAGATATAATCATCATCAGAACCCAAATCAACTTTATCTTCCTCAATAGGTTCATCACCAGATTCTTTTTCAGAAGGACTATTTTTGAAATCATTGCCGATATCCTCATCCAACTCAGAATCTTGGCCTAAATCTTTACCAAATTTAAGTTTTGAGAAAATGGTATCGTTGCTTGAATCATCATTTGAATCATGCTTAAAGTGAGACATTATTTTTTGAGTAAATGATTGTGAGTCGGTTTCTTCTTCATCAGCATAATCCTTATCATTTTCCCAGACTTCAGCATTATCTTCTGGGGAAACTCCATCATCTGATTCCCATACCTCTGCATCATCGTCTTGATTGGTAACTTCTTGTTGTGATTCCCATACCTCTTTGTCCTCGGAAACTTCATCTGATTTTATTTCACTGGCATTGTCTGCACTTATAATATCTTCTTCAGCATCATTTAGAGAATCTTCACCAACAAATTCTGATGGGCCTTGCTTGAACTCAACTTCTTCATCAGTATCTTCAACAGTTATAAATTCAGATGGAGTTGATTTTTCAGCATTACCCTCATTTTCAACCTTGTTATCTTCTTCAAAGAATTCTGATGGGTTAATTTCAGCTACATCAATAGGTTTTTCTAAAATATCACCATCATCAACTTTTTCAACTTCAACAAAATCACTTGGCCCAATACCTTCAGGATTTATTTCTTCATCATTTTCTTCTTGAGCTTTTCTTTCTGCTTCCTCTCTTTCACGAGCTAAGCGTAATTCTTCCGCTTTTTCCTCAGCTTCAATCCTTCTTTTTTCAGCTAATTTTTTAGCTTCTTCAGATTTTCGCTTTTCTTCTTCACGAGTTTTCTTAATTGATTTTTCCACATAATCTAAGAGTTTTTTACGTCCTAAATCACGGTTTCTATACCAATCTGTAGACCATAAATGATAAAGTTTCCATCCAAGACCGGTTAATACTTGTTCACGAAGCCTATCTCTATCACGAGCTACTTTACTTGAGGAATACATTTTTCCATCTGTTGTGATACCTAAAATATATTTTCCAGGATTTTCATCATCAACAATAGCTAAATCTACTCTAAAACCAGCACAACCAATTTGTCTGGCCACTTGATATCCATTTTCTTCCAAGTAACTAGCTATTGCATCTTCAAATGGTTCTTTTGAGTATGATTCTGTTTGATTTGTTCCTAATGTTAAATTTTCAGCATATTCTAAAAATTCTTTTAATGATTTAACCCCATAAGGAGGGTTTGCTGTCAAATTCATGTCATAAGCTTTGAAGTTTGAGAATACTACACATTTTTCTCTCGCTCTAGTAATTAATACGTTTAATCTTCTTTCCCCACCATCTTGATTTAATGGACCGAAGTTTAAAGACATTTTTCCATCTTGGTCAAATCCATAACCTACACTGATTAAAATAACATCTCTCTCATCCCCTTGGATTGTTTCAAGGTTTTTAACAAAGAAACGTTCTTCCTTATTATCTGAAAACAAAGGCTCATATTCTGGATGCTCTTTACGTTTAACCTCCAAAGCTTCCAAAATAGCATTCTTTTGAGCAACAGAGAATGTTCCAACACCTAAACTTTTTGTATCGCCATATTTTTCAAAGTGATTGAATATCTCATCTACAACATCCTGTGCTTCAAGAGGGTTTGCAGAAGATGAACCTCTGTGATATGCAGTATTCGGATTATAACGGAATTTTAATCCTAATTCAGGGTCATTGTGTGATGGAGATGGATATACCAATAAATCATCGTCGTAAAATTCCCTATTTGATACTGTAATTAAGGATTCATGGCGTGAACGATAGTGCCATTTAAGCATTTTAACAGGGAATGACAATTTACATAAATGTAAAATACTTTCCATATCAAGAGATGTTGCTTCTTCTTCATCACTGTCAGCATCAGACATTTGATCGAAAAATGATGTTGGAGGCAATTGTTGAGTATCACCCATCACAACAGCGGTTTTTCCTCTCATGAATGCACCAAGTGCATCTTCAGGCTTTACCTGACTTGCTTCATCAAAAATAACAACATCAAATTGCAATTCTTCATTTGTTGGATCCAAGTATTGAGCAATTGATAATGGGGACATCATAAAACAAGGCTTAATCTGTTTTATCATTCCACCAGCTTTTTCCAGGAGTTTCCTAACAGGCATGTGCCCACTTTTTCTTGTAAATTCTCCTGCAAGTATTTTAGCTTGTGGATTTTCTGTACCACCAAATATTTTTGGAATATTACTATTTAATTTGTGATAAATCCTTTTACGGTTCAATGTTAGGATTTTTTTATCCAAATCTTTGAATTCACGAATTCTATTTTCATGAAGTTCCCCAACAAATGTTGCAAGTTCTTGATTTTCTACAAATAATATATTTAAAAGTGAATCTGCAAAGTTTCCTTCAACTAATGCTTCAATATCCTCTTTTTTAATGTTTCTTTTTTCTATTGAATCTACAAACATTTTTGCATTAGATGTTCTGAGTGCATTTTTAGTATTTAAATATTGAGACCACAAATGAAGGCTTGAAAGTTGTCCTCTCCAATTATAAAGTTGTTCTTGCCATGCTTCAAAACTGACATCACCTGTTTCTCTTTTAAAAATTAATTTACTTCTAGGATTTAATTTATCTCTAAGTTTTGAAAGGACACGTTCAAATTCTTCACCCGCATCAATATATTCTGCTAAATCCCTTTCTGGTTTAATGTCAAATAAATCTTTACTCATCAAGTCAATGGTGTTTTGGGAGAAAGTCCCTTCACGTACAAGTGCACTGAATTCATTCATCCAACTAGCAATAGCTTTTAAATCATTAATGTCTGCATTTAGATGCCAATATCCTCCATAATACTTTTGACCTAATGCCTCATTAGCTTCCAAAGTATTTTTCATTTTAATAATGGCTTTTGCCTCTTGCAAATCCCGTATAATATCATCTACACTTCCATTAACGGGCACTGCATAATATCGCTCAACAAGTTCAATATGTTGTTTATTATTGAAGAACCTGAATTTCTTATTTGAAATATTTCTTAACTCATAGATAAGTCTGTCAATATCAGCTTGGAAAATACTTTGATTAAATTTATTTAAAAATGGAGCATATTTTTGATATCTTTGAAGTTCCTGTATTAATTTAAATGCATCATCATTGTTATTATTCCATGCTCCTGATTTTATTATATTTCCATCAATTAGCTCAGCATTCTGAGATTTTATAATTTCAAATGCTGAAAGTGAATTTTGAAACTCATTTAATGTGTCCGGTTTTTTAATTCCATAAATATCATAAACTCTTCCACGCTCAACTAAGAAATTGTCTAAAGAATGCAATGAATCATTGATTAACATTTCAATTTCTCTCAAATCAGCCGGAAGTAAACTTTTTGGAGAACATTTACTCCAAGGATTTTCTTTAGAGATTGTCTGATACAATTCTGCCAAGTTCTCTAAAGCTATTTTCATGTCATCCAAATCTTTTAGAGAAACATCTTCAGGGTTTTCAAATCTAACCAAAGGCATTATTGCATTTTTTCTTGCAAAATGATCATCGGCAGATTCTTTCATTCCATATAATTGGAATGGAGATAAATTAACCGCAAAAGAGGGATTATGAATAATTTGAGAATAATCATCTAATTGACGACGTAAAGTTTCTAATTTACGTATTGTCTGGTCAATATTTAATGGTTCTTGAGCACGAACATTGGTTGCTTTTTGTAATTCTTTTAAGAATTTTTTACGTCTGGTTTTATGTGAATGTAGCTCCAGTACAAATTTGCCTAAGCCCACTCCAGTTAGCCTATCCTTTACAACATCAAGTGCCGCCATTTTTTCTGATACAAATAAAACGGATTTACCTTCCGCAAGCAATTCAGCAATTAAATTTACAATTGTTTGTGATTTACCAGTTCCAGGAGGACCTTCCACAACAAGGTTACGTCCTGCTTTAACATCCTGAATTGCCGCAATTTGTGATGAATCTGCATCTAGGACTTGATACATGCTCCTATATTCAAGTCGTGAATCAATGTCTTCTTCCCTAAATGCTTCTTGATCATTTTTTGCAGGATTAAAAATAGCCTGTATCAATTCATTTTTAGTCAAATCAACATTGTCCGCCCAAGCTTCTGGATTTAAATCATTATACATTACAAATTTTGTGAAACTAAAGAAACCTAAAGCAACATTACTGTTGACTTCCCAGCCATCCATTCTACTTACCGCACGGCGAACATTTGCAATATAATGGTCAATAACTTCACCATATCTTTTAAACTCAAAATTTGGAAGTTCTATACCTGCTTCCAATAATTTAGCTTTAAGTGAAATGTTGGTTTGGATATCCTCACCAGTCCATTCAAGGTTAAAAGACTCACCAACCTTTTTCCTTTCCATTGCAACAGGAATCAACACTAAAGGAGCACTGTTTTTCTGTCTTGGTTTGGATTTATCCTTCCATTGCAAAAATCCAACAGCCAAGTATAAAATGTTATAACCTTGCTCCTGAAGCATTGTTTTTGCTTGGTTATTAATATAATATAATCTTTTTTGAAGCTCCTTAGGAGTTAAATCAGTAGCTAATTTCTTATCTCCTTCTGAAAACTTAGAAAAATCAAATGGAATATGGTCCCAAACTGAAGATTTATCCTCTTTTTTATCTTTTTTATTAGCTACAAAATACATTTTATTTTCTTGTAAAACTAATGTTTGGAAAAGATTTATAGGAGACTGATTTACTATAGTGATAGTTTTAGCTCTTGTTTTAAAGTTAAGGAGTTGATTTCTTAAAGTTAAATCTAAAAGCTCTTTGCGTAAATTTTTAAATTCCTTTTCGATTATATTATTTGATTTGTTTAACATGATGACCCTTTGTAGTGTTTAAAAAATTTAATATACATATATAATTATTATAATGAATATTAATAAAGTTTTCTAAAAGTTATTAAAATCGATTAAAAACAATTAAAAATAATTAATTAAAGATTAAATAAGAATAATAGGCTTAAATTTAAGAGTTTAACTATTTGTTTAAATTAAATGGACCCAAGTTTTCTATTTTTTTACTAGCTATCATGGAAGCAAAATTTCCAGCCTTTTTTTGATTATAACCCATTAATCTTTGAGAAATATAAGCTGCCATATATGTGTCTCCACAACCAGTTGTATCAACAACATTATCACACTTTACAGATTCAATTTTAATTTCCGAATCTGAAATTATTCTAGAACCATTAGAACCATCAGTAATTATAATCTCATCTACATCAAAGTCCAAACCAATTATGTTTGCTTCAGCTTCATCCAAAAATATTGTACGAAAGCCCTTTAAAACATCATATATCTCATCAAAGTCGCCTAATTTTATAGCGTAATTTTCATTTACTTTAACATCAGGAAATCTTAAAAAACCTTGTATTGATGTGAAGATTGGAACATTGAAACTTTTTATGTATTCAATCGTTTCGAGTGGAAAATCATAATGATTTAATGGATTGACAACAAAACCTTCAACATTAACATCAGTCAAAAGACTTTCCAAATCACTTTTTAGAATTGGAATTTGAGCGAAATTACTTAATTGTTCCCTAATGTCCAAATTGTCTTCAAATGGATATTTATTTATAAAAAAATGAGTATTGTCCTTTAAAATTACTTTAACCTTATCAGAAGAAGGAAATTCCTCAGCCAACTTTTCATCAGAACAATTAACAATTGCCAAGTAATCATCAAAAAACTCTTCGAATACGAATGATTGATATAAAGTTGCTCCACCTACACTATGAGATTCGACATCCCCAATAATTACTAAATCTTCACAAACAGGCCCAATAACAATAAGTGTCATAACAATGGATTTATTTTCATAGAATATAAAATTTTAGTCAAATTCAATAGTAATATCTACAACATGATACTCATTTGAAAGAGCATAAATCTCCTTTTTAATTTCTTCAACGTTCTTCCCAAAATCCACATTAACCTTTAAAGTCATGACCGAATCAATACCATCAAGGGACCAAATATGGAAATCTTCAATATCATTAACACCGTCAATTGCCAGAATTACATTTTTAAATTCATTTACATCGAAATTATCAGGTGTTTTTTGAAGTAAAACCTCTACGGATTTATAAAGATTTCTGCCCAAGTTAAATATTAACCATAAAGCGATTCCAATTGATACAAATGGATCCAAGTATGGTGCTCCGTCCCAAAACATTAACACCAAACTTAACACCAATATGGCTACCCACTCAAACACATCACCTAATTGATGAAACAATATTGCTTTTTCATTAAATGTTTCGCCACCATGAAGCCTGTAAACTGAAATTGACTTAAATACTATTCCAACAACAGCAACTAAAAGCATTCCCCCTGCATCAACACCTTCAGGAGCAAACAATCTAGGAATAGCTTCCTGAAGAATAATAAAAGCCATGAAAATAACAAAAACAGAGATAATAACTGCTCCAAGAATTGAAAACCTCTGATAACCATAGGAATATTTGTCGGTTGAGTCTTTTTGAGCGACATGCTCTAAAGCCCAAGCGAAAGCTATTGAAATGGTATCCGAGAGGTCATGAATGCAATCCGCAAGAATTGCCATACTGTTAGTTGCAAGACCACCAACAATCACTATAATATTAAATGCCAAATTCATGAAAAAAACAAAAGCCAGATTTTCACCAGCCTTTTTGTGATGATGATGCGTATCGATTCTCATAGTTATTAATTATTTAAACAATATAATAAAAAAGTTATTAAAACTCAAATTAATAATATATTAAGTTATATTTATATAATTAAAAAATTAAAATTATAATAGTGATTTAAAATGGCAATAGTTGGAACAACAATATTTTCACATATCCTTCCGGTGATTTTCGGATTTATTGCAATACTCTTAATAATATCCGGATCTTTGGATGAAAATAAACCTAAATTAGGTTTAGGTATTGCATTATTTGTTATAGCTTGTATATTCCCTTATGTGATTTTAAGCTTTTTAATCTAGAAGTTTAACTTCACCAGAATGTAGGCTTGTGCCTATCAATACTTTTTTTATTCCAAGTGAATCTAACTCACCTATAGATTCTTTGTTCAAACCACCAGCAATTATTAATTTATCTTTCATGTCTTCAAAATCATCCAACAACTTTTTATTATATCCCTTTTCAGTACCCACACCGGTAATGTCCAAAAGAATAATTTCATTGGGATCCAAAACTTTCAAGATTTCTTTGAAATCCTTGAGTGTCAAATCAAAGTTTTTAGAGTATAATTCATTGTTTTTCACATCAACACTGACAACAATCCTCTCTTTAGGATATTTCTCAAAAATTAACTCCATCTCTTCAATACTTTTAAGAGTTTCTGTTGGAACAATTACCTTATATGCATAATCCAAAAAGAATGCAAATGATTCGGCATCCTTTACACCACCATCAAACATCACAGGCAAAATTGTGTTAACCATTTTAATTTCATTAATATTATGACCCTGGGATTCAATTAAATCCAAATCTGCGATGTACATTTCATCAGCACCATTTAATTTTAATCCCTGTGCAATTTCGACAGGATTGGCGGAAGGTGCAAAAACAGTATTCAATGGTGCGTATGTGTCCCTCATACCAGATTTACCGCTTACAGCCTGATGTTGTTTCAAATCTATAACAGGTATTTTCTTAATCATAATAATAATTAGAATATCAAAGTATAAAAATATTAAAAAAAATATA
>Ga0129306_1000889_pt1 | contig 40251 bp, 41 predicted proteins | sample P827metagenome_FD_94438 | JGI IMG/M metagenome (GOLD analysis project Ga0129306, IMG submission 94438) | Capybara group fecal microbial communities from Wisconsin, USA - P827 metagenome | ecosystem: Host-associated > Mammals > Digestive system > Large intestine > Fecal | place: USA: Wisconsin... | reverse complement strand
TGCGACAGCTCATCTAGTATACTAAACTTAGGAAAAACTGTCAACCGATTCTCTGAACTTTTTTAAGTGTGCCTTGTTCCCTTTTAGGTGGGGTGGTAAGATTATGACTAAGGAGCTTGTAGAAGGAGGGAGAGAGGCGGAGAAAGACCACTTGGGGCTCTCTTTCAAGTTTTATGTCTCACTACAACGAAAGAGAGCCTATATAGGCTCTCTTTTTGGTAATTATTGATGTTAAGAATTTGTACTATTCTTTAGAATCATCAGAGTCATCCATTTTTTCTTTGACTTCATCATATGATAGAGCGTGTGCTTCTTCGGTATCGTTTTCTAGTTCTTTAGGCATTTTTCCTGTTTCATAGATTGATTTAATTTGAGCAGCATCAAGCGTTTCATATTTAAGAAGTGCTTCTGCAATGAGTTTATGTGTTTCACGGTTATTATTGATAATATCCGCTGCTTTATCACGTGCTTCGTTAAGAAGTGTGCGAACTTCGTCATCAATCATTTGTGCAGTTTGTGCAGAATATGTCTTTTCAGGTGACAATTGTCCTGTCATCACTGCGTGATTTCCTTCATATTGAACAGGACCAAGTTTATCACTCATACCATACTCAGTTACCATAGCACGAGCTAATTGTGTGGCTTGTTCAAAGTCATTTGAAGCGCCTGTTGTTTGAGCATTAAAGATAATTTCTTCAGCAACACGCCCCCCCATCAAACCAGCTAATTGTTCTTTCAAATCGTCTTTTGAATGTAACATTTGATCTTCTTTAGGAAGGGCAATCATATAGCCACCAGCACGGCCACGTGGCACAATAGTAACTTTATGGACAACACGTGCACTTGAAAGTACTAAACCAACGATTGTATGCCCTGCTTCGTGATAAGCAACCATTTCTCGTTCTTTTTGAGAGATTGTACGGTCTTTCTTAGAAGGTCCTGCAATAACTCTATCTTCTGCTTCGTCAATATCTGAAGCATCGATTTTTTTCTTGTTACGACGAGCGGCAACTAGTGCTGCTTCGTTAAGAACATTTTCCAAGTCGGCACCTACAAATCCTGGCGTTTGTTGGGCAACAACTTTTAGATTAACATCTTCTGCTAATGGTTTATTTTTAGCATGAACTCGGAGAATAGCTTCACGTCCTTTAACGTCTGGGCTACCTACAAGAATTTTACGGTCAAAGCGTCCTGGGCGAAGAAGGGCTGGGTCTAAGACGTCGCTACGGTTTGTTGCTGCAATAACAATGATGCTTTCATTGCCTTCAAAACCATCCATTTCAATAAGGAGTTGGTTGAGTGTTTGTTCACGTTCATCATTTCCACCACCCATACCAGCGCCACGACGGCGTCCAACGGCGTCAATTTCATCGATGAAAATAATGGCACGTTCAGCCTTTTTAGCATCTTCAAAAAGCGATCTTACACGGCTTGCACCGACACCAACAAACATTTCAACGAAATCAGAACCTGAGATTGAGAAGAATGGAACACCAGCTTCACCAGCGACAGCTTTAGCAAGGAGTGTCTTACCTGTTCCCGGAGGGCCTTCTAAAAGGACACCAGCAGGAATACGAGCACCAAGGGCTTTGTATTTTTTCGGATTTTTCAAGAAATCAACAACTTCAACAAGTTCTTGTTTTTCTTCTTCAGCACCAGCGACATCAGAGAAACGAACTTTTACATTACCCTTACTTTGAGATTTGGCACGATTTTTACCAAAACTCATCGCTCCACGAGCACCATTTCCTCCTTGATTCATCATCACAAAGAAAAAGACAATCAAGACAATGAAAGGAATGTAAGTAATAATGTAAGAAATCCAAGTTCCGCTTGAACTTTCTTGTTTGACAGTAACTTCAACGTCGGCATCTTCTGCTGCATTTGTAATGGCTTCAATAGAAGAGTCACTTGGTAAAACAATTGAAGTGAATTCTGTTACAGTAGAAGTGGTACTTCCCTCCAAGAACGGAAGGCTTGAACTTGTTTCAGTCGTTTGAGCTTTTGTATATTCACCACTGACTTCAATAATACTTCCACTTGGTTGGTAAGTGATTGATTTAATATCACCCGCTTTAATTTGTTTAATTAAAGTTGAGTAATTAATTTGTTGACTTTGTGTACTTGTTCCTCTTAGATAATATTGAAAGGCTGTAATCCCTGCAATAATCAAAAGAATGTAAATAAAGGAATTCCGAACAAAGCCATTATTTTTGTTATTTTTCATATAGTAATTATCGACCTTCTATTATTTTGAATAGATTTCTTCCTTTAGTACACCAACATATGGTAAATTACGGTAACGTTCAGCATAATCAAGACCAAACCCTACAATAAATTCGTTTGGAACATCGTAGCAGACATAATCTGCTTCGATATCGACAACGCGACCTTCTGGTTTATCAAAAAGAGTTGCAATTTTTACTGAATTTGCTTTACGGTATTTAAACATGTCACGAAGGTATTTAAGAGTACGTCCAGTATCAATGATATCTTCGATAAAGACGACATCACGACCTTCAATGTTAGTGTCAACGTCTTTTAAAATCTTCACTTCACCGCTACTAGTTGTTTGATTACCATAACTAGAAACGACCATAAAGTCTAATTCAACATGTGTATCGATATGTTTGATTAATTCTGCCATGAATGGTACAGAACCTTTCAAAACACCGATTAAAAGAGGATTTTTACCTTCATAATCTTTCGTTAGTTGTTCGCCTAATTCTTTGGTTTTGGCAATAATCTCCTCTTCTGAGTACAAAACTTTTTTAATATCTTGTTCAAGCATGACATCACCTATTTCTAATTTTTTCAATATACAATTTGCCCTCCATTATATCATGTTTAGAGGGTTTTCTCAAATAAGTTTTACCGCCAACCAAGACAAAAATAATTTTTTTATCTTGTTCACCGATAATAGCATCTGTTCGTTCTTGAATTGGGATTTTTTCGTCAATAAAAAGCCTACGCAATTTTTTTGAAAAAGTTCCAAAATCAATGGAATCACCCGCTTGTCTTTGTCTTAAAAGAATTGGGTGAGAACTGTAAACAGGAATGCCATCCCTATCCTTGTTTTTAAATTGAAATCGATACTGACCATATTTGACTATACTGTCATATTCTAGCACTTTTTCTGCTGATTCCCTATCGGTCTTAGGTCTGATTTTTGTGATTTGAAAGCTTTGGTAATCTTTCTTTAACCAATAATTTCCCTTGATTTGATACACTAGATTTGCCTTATTTCGTAGCAACTGCAACATTTCATTAAATTGACCGTGTGATACTTGCAAATCAGGAAATTCCTCAAGATAATTTTGAAAAAGGACAGTTTGTACAGCTGTTGTTTGTGCTAAAAATTGCGAACAATCTGTTACGTCAATCTCTGCTGTTAAATCTTGAATGGCTTGAAAGAGTTGTTGACTTTCCTGTCCGAGATGTTGCAAAGCTTGCCTAAATTTGGGATTTTCCTTTTCCAAACTTGGCAGATATTGATTTCTAATGCGATTTCGCAGATAATCCAATGACTGATTAGAATCATCTTCAAAATGAAAAATTTCTGGTAAATCTTTTTTAGGAATAGTCAAAAAAGGACGGATTAACTCTCCTGTACCAAACGAGCTAACAGCTTGCATTCCTGATAAATGACGGAGACGACTGCCACGCAAAAAACGCATAAAAATCGTTTCAGCTTGGTCATCTGCATGATGCGCAGTCACCACAGCAGTGTAGTTTTTTTCTACCATAATTTTCTTAAAAAATTGATAACGAAAATCACGCGCAGCTTTTTCCGAAAAAATACCAGAAAAATAATCGACATAAATCGGAATCTGATGTTTTTCAGCCCACTCACAAAGGTAGGCTTCTTCCATTTCTGACTCTTGTCGCTGTTTATGATTGATATGAGCAATTCCAATCTCAATTTCTAATTTATCACGGTATATATACAAAAAGTGTAGCAGATTCATAGAATCTACTCCACCCGATACAGCTATTAAAACTTTTTTATGTTTGGCAAAATATGCCTTTTTTTGAATTTCTTTAAAAATATTATCGTACATATCACTATTTTAAAATGGCGTAAACATCATTAGCGATATTTGAAATATCGTCATAAGAAGCGTTGTTGGTAAAAATTGACAAGATGAAAGGTTCATCAGCATAAATAATGGCAACGTCATGTTTGTAATCATAGGCATCACCTATTTTATGAGCTACTTGAACGTCAATATCTCTTGAAATACGTGTTGTATCAAAAGCAGTTGATGATAGATAAGAAATAATGTCACCATCTTGATTGTAAATAGCTTCCATTAAGTTAGCTGCTGTCTTAGATGACATATTACGTGCTTTCATATCAATATCTGTTCCTGCTATCGCACTAATTTCTGAATTAAAGTCATCATCATATTGATTAGCAACATAATAACCTAAAATATTAGTTGCCACATTATCAGAATTTTGAGCGACAGCTTTTAACAAATCATCAATAGTATATTCTTTATTATCAGCGGTTTTGCTAATTTTACCACTACCACTTGGGTCATAGGTTTTAGCAAAACTATTGACAGCATCAACATATTTTAAAGTATCATTTGCTGAAATTGTACCATCTTGAAGTTTTTCCTCAACATAATAAAGTATAGCCAATTTAGCAATGCTTGCTGAATACATAACAGTATCAGCGTTAATCCCAGCGGTTGTTTGCGTTGATAGCTGCTTAACGTAAATAGAATAATTACTCTTATTATATTTTTGATTAAGAACTTGCTGAACTTTTTCCATACGGTTATCAGTAGCTGACAAATCATCCTCGCTAATCCAACCTTTACCATCTACTTTGTAATAAGTTCCGTGGTAAGTTGTTGCTTTTTGAGTCACTGTCACTTCTGAATACGAAGTCAAATCAGTTTTTACTTCTTTGGTTCCCGTGACATAAGGTGCTTGATAAACTTTAAAACCATCTTCTAGCCAATATTCTTTTGAAATATTTTCTTGACTAATCACAACATCATCATAAATGAATTGACGACTGGCTTCAATATAACTGCCATCCGATAATTCAAAAACTGGAATGGCACTGTCATTAATGGTTAAATCAACAATTGATAACGTATCACCAGCTGATAAAGTATCAGATACTGTCGTTAAAGCAGTGTCTTTGTAGGTGTTGCTGTCTTGAGCCAAAATAGGATTGGTCGGAATACTATCAAAATAAGTTGTTTCCGCTACTACATTTGATGTCAGTTGATACTTTTCTTCATTTGTTAGGGCAATCGTTTTTTCGGTGCTAACAACAGAAAGAGAAGTCAAGAAAAATGGTATCAGCATTACTGCAAATAGTTTTTTCATTGGCTTCTCCTTTCGTTAGTTTTTAGTTGATTGATGATTTTCTTCTCTGAGTTTTTGATTTTCTTTGGCTAATTCTTCCAATTTTTCATCGGAATAAGCCAGAAATTTTTCAATGGTTTCGATTAAATTTTCCATATTATTTTGGTAATAAGTTTGGCAACGGATAGATTGTTTCACCAGAACGTGATAAGTAATATTTAGCGCGAGCATATTTTTCAACATAAGTATCATCTTTTAGACGGTCAGCTAGTAGCTTTTCTGCGTCTGTTTCAACGACTAATTTATCATAACTTTTTTGCAGTGAAACAACTTGCTCTTTACGCTCTTGTAAAGTTTGGTAACTTTTAACAAGGTTATAAGTTGGTAAAATAAACAGTAACATGACAACAATCAAAATCCAACCCATAAAACGATTACGTTTGCGGTTTTCTTCTTCGACATAACGTTTTTTGGTGTTTTCATCATTGATATATTGATTGTTCAATTGAACGATATTAGGCTTCTCCATCCGCTTCTATCCTTGTTTCGTTAATGATTTCATACATTCTGGTTGCATCTTCTTTTTTCGTGCTATCTTTCATTTCTAGAACACGTACTGTTAGCAATTTATTTCCAAAACGAATTTCAATTTCGTCGTTATTTTTTAAATCAGTTGATGATTTGGCTAAGATACCATTGACTTTGATGCGTCCTTTATCTGCAACTTCTTTAGCTACTGGACGACGTTTTATAATACGGGATACTTTTAAATATTTATCGAGTCTCATAATATGTCACCTCGCAATCTTTTCTATTTTACCATTTTTTTAGGAAAATGGCTGACTTAAACGCGTTTGTTAAGATAATGTAATAAAAGAGAGCTAATACCCTCCTATGTAAACTATGAAGTGGCTTAAGATAATTTATTAACGAAAAATCAGGGCAGAAATAACTGTACCAGCAAAAAAGATAATAAATGCAATAACTATCACACTAACCACAAACCACAATTCACTTAAAATACTTGTTTTTACATTCTTTTTAGGATTTAAAAAATTTAAAATATCAGCATAGGTCTGAAGTTCTCGATTTTTTAAGATATATAATATTTGAAAAGCTGAATAGGCAACTGGCATAGCCAATAGCCACAGAATCGCAGTCGCCTGTCCTGAATCCAATAAATAACGTGTGGGTACTGCTACCGAGAAAAGAAACCAAGAAATTCCTCCAATAATGAGCCATTTCTTAAACTACGACTGGTCAACTTGATGTTTCATAATATCAACATCTCCTTTGATTAGATTATCTAAGGAAATGCCAAAATAGGTCGCTATCAACAAAAGTGAATTAATATCTGGGTAAGTTTTACCTCGTTCCCAATTAGAAATTGTTTGACGTGAAACATAGAGCTTTTCTGCCAATTCTTCTTGGGAGAGATTTTTTCCTTTCTCAATTCAACTAATCTGTATTCAAGTTCCATTTTGACCTCCTTGATAATTCCAGTCTAGACTTTATCAAAAAGTTTACCATAAAATCTCTTTGATATACTAGCTTTCTACTGACAAAAGGCTTTGACAACTAGTCCTTTTCAATTTTTCTGGATTTGATTTCAGCTAGCATTTTACCGAAATTCTGAAGTTCTTCTAAAATCTCATAATCTTTTTTATCACGGATATTAAAAGTAATTTCAATTTTACCTTGATTTTCGCCAATACGGGCTTTCAAGTTTGTTTTTGAAAGAGCTTCAAAATAATCTTGTGTCAAGTAATGTTGCAGCGAAGCTTTTTCAAAACGTACTAATAGATTGTTATCTTTACGTTCCACAAGTTCTGTGAAAGCATTGTCCATATAAGCTTTAACCAAGCCAATTTCAAGTAAGTAGGCGACTTGGTCAGGGTACTCGCCAAAACGGTCAATTAACTCATCTTGTAAACTTTGATAATCTTTCTGGCTTTCAATTTCACGAATACGTTTATAAATTTCAATTTTTTGACGTTCATCGTCAATATATTCGCTTGGTAAATAAGCATCGATTTGTAAATTCATCTCCGCATTGCTCTTACGGCGCGCTTGAAATTTGCCTTGTTTCTTAGCGATAGCCTCTTCTAATAACTGCGAATACATTTCAAAACCAACAGAGTCAATAAAACCACTTTGTGAGGCGCCAAGAATATTTCCTGCACCACGAATGGATAAATCACGCATGGCAATTTTGAAACCAGAACCTAATTCTGTAAAGCCTTTAATAGCATCTAAACGTTTTTCAGAGACCTCTGTCAAAATCTTGTCTGGGCGGTACATGAGGTAGGCGTAAGCAATTCGATTAGAACGCCCAACACGTCCACGAAGTTGATACAAAGTTGACAAGCCCATGTGGTCTGCATTTTCGATAAATAAAGTATTAACATTAGAAATATCAACGCCTGTTTCAATGATAGTTGTCGCAACCAGAACATCGTAAACACCGTCAATAAAGTCCATGAGCGTATTTTCAAGTTGAATTTCACTCATCTGACCATGAACAAAACCAATGCTTGCTTCAGGAACCAACTCTTGCAATTCTGACACTTTTTGGTCAATAGTGTCAACCCTATTGTAAACGTAGAAAACTTGTCCGCCACGGTCAATTTCACGAATGATAGCCTCACGAATCAGACCAGGATTAGTTTCCAAAACGTAAGTTTGAACAGGGTAACGGTTAGTCGGTGGCGTTTCAATAACTGACAGGTCGCGAATTCCCAACATTGACATGTGAAGGGTTCGTGGAATTGGAGTCGCTGTCAAGGTCAATACATCAACTTTAGTCTTAAGCTCTTTTAATTTTTCTTTGTGCTTAACGCCAAAACGTTGCTCCTCATCAATAATAATCAAACCTAAATCAGCAAAATCAACATCTTTAGATAGCAGACGATGAGTACCAATAATAATATCAACTTGACCTTTTTTCAACTTGTCTAGGGTGTCATTTTGTTCTTTTTTGCTACGAAAACGACTAAGCACATCAACTGTAACAGGATAATTTTCAAAACGCTCTGAGAAATTTGTGTAGTGTTGTTGAGCAAGAACAGTTGTTGGCACTAAGACAGCTACTTGTTTATGGTCTTTAACAGCTTTAAAAGCGGCGCGCATCGCAACTTCTGTTTTACCAAAGCCAACATCCCCAACCAATAAGCGATCCATTGGCTTATCTTCTTCCATGTCGTGCTTAATTTCCTTGATAGAGCGAAGCTGGTCCTCTGTTTCTACAAAAGCAAAATCTTCGTCAAATTCCCGCTGCAAATCATCGTCTGGTGAAAAAGCAAATCCTTTTAGCTGACTACGTTCCGCATACAATTTCAACAAATCATCCGCAATGTCTTCAACTTGCTTAGAAACCTTTTGTTTGGTCTTTTGGAAACGACCATCATTTAATTTATTGATTTTAGGTTCCTTGCCATCTGCAGAAACGTATTTTGATAAACTTTCAATTTGCTCTACTGGCAATGAAATTGTTGAAGAACCTTGATATTGAATGGTCAAATAATCGCGGTGCACACCATGGATTTCAATTGTTTCAATTCCTAAAAATTTACCAATACCATGAACATGGTGAACCACATAATCACCTTTTGATAATTCATTGTAGTCTTTCAAACGTTCGGCATTGCTAATATTTGAACGACGAATACGGCGCTTAATTTTCTTATGATAAATTTCATGCTCGGTAATGAGAACAATTTTCTCATCAGCAAAATAAAAGCCATTTGATAAATTGCCAACGACTAGCTGAGCTTGTTGTGCTTGTAAATCATCTGCAGCAACCACAGGTAATTCCAAACCATATTCATGTAAATTCTCCTGTAAACGTTCTAAGCCATGCTGCGAATCTGCTTGAATTAAAACGGTCGCTTTAGATTTTTGATAACGATTAACTTCATCAATCAATAACGGAAATTGATTGAAAAATTCTTGCATTGGATATTGTGTAAAATTATGAAGTTTATCAAATTTAAGATTACCCAATCCTTTATGAAAATTAGAAAAGAACGTTGCTGGCTGGTATTGACGTAAGTCTTTATAAACATCAGCAAAGTAAACCAAGCTTGACACTACTTTACCACGTTGTAAATATTCTGTCAATAAGTTTGCAACTTCCAAATCAAACTTAGCATTGCGGTCAACTAGCTTTTGAAAATCATCAAAAAAGACTGGTGTTCCCTTAGGAATGTAATCAAGTAACGTCCACTCTTTTGCATAAAAGAGTGATAAGAAACGTCTAATATCTTGATGCTTATATTGTTCCTGAGTTGCAGCATAAAGCTCACTTAAATAAGCCTGCTGTTCATCTTTAGCAGTCTCTAAAAACGTCTCAAATGCCTTACTAGCTCTAGCAAAATCTTCTTCCGATAAAATGAGCTCATCAGCTGGGGAAATGGTTACCTGCTCAATATTACTAAGTGATTTTTGTGTTTCTGCATCAAACTGACGAATGCCATCAACTTCATCACCAAAGAACTCTAAACGATAAGGATAGTCAGCTGTCATCTCATAAATATCAACGATATCACCACGCCGACTAAATTCGCCTGGATTAAGAACCTGTGATACTTTTTGGTAACCGACATTTGACAGTACCTTTACAACCTTGTCAAGGTTGTAATCCTCACCGACAACAAAATTTAGCTGACTTTCAGCATAAATTTCTGGATTTGGTAGTAAAACACGGGCTCCCACTAAACTTGTAATTAAGATACCAGATTGCTTATTATCTTGTAAAAAATTTAAAGCTTCTAGGCGTGAGTGTGCCTTATCCATCGAGGCAAAAATAAACTCTGCCGCCGCAACATCATCCGCAAAAAAAGTATAAACCTTGTCCTCACCAATCAAGCTAGATAAATCACTAGCCAATTTTTCAACTTCATTTTGTGTTGAGGTGATGACAACTATTTTTTCCTCATTAGCCTGATAAGCAGAAGCAATGGCAAGAGCTCTACTAGAACCTGATAAGCCCATAATCAGTTGCCTACCAAGATTAGCCACGCCGCTATGCCATGTTTGAATGAGCTTATTTTGACTAAATAAATCAATAATATTCATAGACTTACCCATTAAATTCTTGCATGGTTTTTACAAAATCTGCTTCCTGTAAATAAAATTGAACAGCTTCATTAACCTTTTCAAGTGTATTAGTAACTGTAATATAATCATCTTGGTCAAATTTTCCAAGAACATGGTCAACTACCGAACGACCTTGCTTTGGACGTCCAATACCAACTTTAATACGGTCAAATGCCTGCGTTCCAGTGTGAGCAATGATAGATTTTATGCCATTATGCCCACCAGCAGAGCCTTTCTGACGTAGGCGAATACGCCCCACTTCCATATCTAAATCATCATAAATCACTAAGAAATCTTCAATATCAATATTATAATACGTCAACAAAGCATGAACAGCGATGCCGGAATTGTTCATAAAAGTGGTTGGTTTGACTAGATAAACTTTTTCTCCGTTGATAAAACAAGAACCAACTTCTGCTTTAAAATTCTTTTCCTCTGAAAATGTGACATTGAAATCCTTAGCAAGGCGGTCAATTGCCATAAAACCAATATTATGCCTTGTTTCGTGATATTTACTGCCTGGGTTTCCCAGACCAACAATCATTTTTACCATTAATTTTCCTTTCCAATAAATGCCAAAAGGGCTGGAAAAACTTTTTTCCAACCTCGGCAATATTTAATTAATTTTGCTTATACGTTAAAGCGGAATTCCATGATATCACCATCTTGAACCACATAATCTTTCCCTTCTTCACGAAGACGACCTGCTTCTTTGACAGCTTTTTCAGAACCATATTTGATTAAGTCATCATAAGACATTGTAATCGCACGGATAAATCCACGTTCAAAATCAGAGTGAATGATACCAGCTGCTTGAGGAGCTTTGATACCACGTTTGAATGTCCATGCACGAACTTCTTTTTCACCTGCTGTAAAGTAAGTGCCAAGACCAAGCAAGTGATAAGCAGCACGTGTCAATTTATCAACACCAGATTCTGTTAAACCAAGGTCTTCAAGGAATAATGCTTTATCTTCATCATCAAGTTCAGAGATTTCTTCTTCGGCACGCGCTGAGATGACAACAACTTCTGCATTTTCAGTTGCAGCAAATTCACGAATTTGTTTTACGTATTCGATATCGTCTGGATTAGCTACTTTATCTTCGTCAACGTTTGCAACGTAAAGTACTGGTTTTGTTGTCAAAAGGAACAATTGTTTAACAATTTTTTGTTCTTCTTCTGTAAAGTCAACCGTACGTGCTGATTTTCCATCTTCAAGGACTGGTTTAATTTTTTGAAGAACGTTAAATTCTGCGATAGAATCTTTATCTTTTTGAGTACGTGCCACTTTTTCTACACGCGCATAACGTTTATTAACAGATTCCAAGTCAGCAAGAATCAATTCTAAGTTAATTGTGTCGATATCTGCAAGTGGGTCAACAAAAGCATCTTCACGCCCTTGCTCACGCATAACATTTTCATCATCAAAAGCACGAACAACGTGAACGATAGCATCTACTTCACGAATGTTAGCAAGGAATTTATTACCAAGACCTTCACCACGTGAAGCACCTTTTACGATACCCGCAATATCAGTAAATTCAAAGGTTGTTGGAACTGTTTTTTTCGGTGTGATAAGTTCAGTCAATTTTTGCAAACGTTCATCTGGTACTTCTACCATACCAACGTTAGGGTCGATTGTCGCGAAAGGATAGTTAGCAGCTTCCGCACCTGCCTTTGTAATCGCATTAAAAAGAGTTGATTTTCCAACATTTGGTAAACCAACGATACCTGCTGTTAAAGCCATATTTTATAAGTCTCCGTTTAAATTATTCAATCATACCTATTATAGCAGAAAAACTCAGCATTAAACAAGCATTTCTACTATATAGCAAGCGCCATTAACCATAAAAATTGAGTTCAGTATGATTATTTTAGTTTACGACAAAACTTTCTTTAATTTGCGTTCAAAGTCGTGGCGGCTCATCATAACTATATGGTCGCAGTTTGTGCAACGAATTTTAATATCAGCCCCAAGTCGAATGACTTCCCATTCATTGGCTTTTTTTCCAGTAGCTTTTATCGTACAAGCATGGGGCTTTTTCATTTCAACGTGACTTCCAAGTTCGTACATTGTTTCTCCTTTTACAAATAAATATAGCGTTTTTGTGGTGATAAAGTAATTTCGTTTAGTGATACAACCTCACCATCAATTTCAATTAAACTCTCTTTTGGAAAGTTAACCGTAACCTGTTTTAACGAACAGTGATTTAAGTAAGACGATTTCTCATGTCTTTTAAGAACCAAAGACAACAGTACCGTTAATCGTTGGAAAAAAGTTTCTCCTTTGGCATAAACACACTCCAAATTCTCAGAATAAACAGTCGCCGTTGGCCAAATCATAATCCCTCCACCAAAATAAGTATTATTAGCTAACGAGAAAAAGAAATGGTCATCTAAGGTCAAGTTATCTCCTTCCGAACTTTCCAAACTCACAGAAGCTTGGAGGGGATTTTTTAATAAAAATTGAATGGCGGTTGCAACATAAGTCAATTTTCCAAGGTGGCATTTATTAAGCACAGTTTTTAACATTGAATTAGCAGCCTGATTAACAACCCATGCTGCAAATCCTAAATCTAAGCTATTTAATACTAAACCTTCTTGATAACTGTAAACCGTGATTTCTTTAGGCTGATTTGTTAGCGAGGCTAATAATGTATCTAAGTTTGGTACTATACCAAGAGCATGCGCAAAATCATTACCAGAACCGACAGGATAATAGGCAAATGGAAGATTTACTGGCAAATGATAGAGAACTTTTGATAATGTCCCATCTCCTCCGACAATCAGAAGTTTATCTTTTTCTGGGTCAAATGTTTTTAGCAGTCTCTCAACTTGATGTAATTCATCGTTTTTATAGCGTGTTAATAAAATGCAAATATCTGATGTATGATGTTTTTCAATATCACTGATAACTTGTTTTGCCCCATGATTTCCTGCATGGGGATTAGCAATAATATAAAGCGTCATATTATTAGATATTATACCATAAAAAGCGAGAACACTGCATGAACAGTGCTCTCGCTGGAGATTATGAAAAAGAAAAGTTTTAGGATGGTTATAGTGTATAAATTCTTCCTTAAATTTTTCTTAAAGATTTTTAGTTTGTACGAACTGGAGTGATTAATTGAATAAAGTTCTCAGCATCATCACCTGGCATCAAAGTAAATGGACGCACTGGTGAAATAAAGCGAATAACAACTGTTTCACTCTTCAAGGCTTTAAGAGCTTCAATTAGATAAGTTGGGTTAAAGCTGATTGTCAAATCATTGCCTGATTGGTCAATAGTATCCAATTCTTCGTTAACTTTACCGACTTCAGGTGAGTTAACGTGAGCAGAAACGCTATTATTAGCAATTTCAAGTTTAACAGTACCATTTTGTGTTGCATTTGAAATCAAGTGAGCACGTTCCATTGCTGAACGAAGTGCATTGGTATTAAATGTCACTTCTGTTTCAAAAGCATTTGTCAACAAGCGGTCAGTATCAGGATAATTTCCTTCTAAAAGTCGTGTATAGAAGCTAATGTAGTCACTTCTAAAGAGCATTTGGCTATCAGAGAAGAAAACTTCTACCGTTTCAATATCATCTGTAAATACAGCTGCAAATTCACGTAAAGATTTACTTGGAATAACAACGTTGAAATCATTTGAAGTATTTTCCAAAGTTAATTTACGTTGGCTCATACGGTGAGAATCAGTTGCGACTGCTTTAAAGTCTTTGTGGTCACTAAGAACCATGTGAACACCAGTCAAGATTGGACGGCTTTCTTGAAGACTTGCTGCAAAAGCTGTTTCAGCAATGATAGATTTCAATAGTTTTGTTTCTAAAACTAAAGGATTTTCAGTAGCCATTTCTTGAAGGCGAGGGTAAAGATCAACATCTTTTCCTTTTAAGGTAATTTCTGATTTACCACTTGTTAGAACAATTTGATGGTGTTCAATTTCTTCAAAGTCTAATGTCACATCTGGAAGACTTGAAACAATATTAATAAAGAAGTTTGCTTCTAATAGTACAGCACCAGTTGAAGTAATCAATAAGCCTGCATTTTCATTAGAAGTTGGAATGGTATTTTCAATTGAAATTTGTCCGTTAGAACCAGTCAATGTAATGTTACTATTTTGAACTTCAATTTTAATTGTTGAAAGAACAGGAATCGCATTTTTAGTAGAAATAGCTCTCTTGGTTGCATTCAATGCTTGAAGAAAGAAAGATTTATTAATTGAGAATTTAATCATAGGAAAACTCCTTTAGTTATTAAGTATTAAATTAGTAGTAGTAGTAGGTCTTGTTTATATTGTTGATAAGTCCTAAAATCGCACAAACGTCGCGTGAAAAGAGTTGTTAACAACCTGTGGATAAGTCGCTGGAAATTTTAATGGTTATCCACAACACCTATTTTATCTTATTTTTGATGGTTTCAATTTCAATACGCAAACTGTCATCTTGAGCTAACATATTTTTGATTTTATTGTAGGCATGTAAGACCGTTGAGTGGTCGCGACCGCCAAATTCCTTCCCGATTTTTGGAAGTGAGTTATCAGTCATTTCACGCGCGAGATACATGGCTACTTGGCGCGCTAAAACAATATCTTGCGTCCGTTTGGTTGCCTTGATTTCTTTAACAGTAACGCCATAGAATTTTCCAACTTGGCTTTGGATTTCATCGATTGGGATAACTGTCATTTTTGGACCGTCTTGCTTACGAGCGCGAATCGCTTCTGCTGCGACATCAACCGTAATGGTTTCAATCTTTTTAATGCTAGCAACAAGGCTAATATCTTTTAAAGCTCCCTCAAGGTCACGAACGTTGGAATCAAATTGTCCTGCAAGATACTCAATCGTATCTTGCGGAAAAATATAATTATATTCTTGCGTTTTATTCGTTAAAATGGCAACACGTGTTTCAAAATCAGGGGGAGTGATATTGATTGTCAAGCCCCATTTGAAGCGCGTGACCAAACGTTGCTCAAGGTTGTCCAGATGGTCAGGTGTACGGTCACTTGTCAATACAATTTGCTTGTTATTATCATAAAGAGCATTGAAAGTATTGAAAAATTCTTCCTGTGTCCCAGACAATGTTTTCTTCGCTAGGGATTGAATATCATCAATTAGCAAGACATCAAGATTGCGGAATTTTTCCTTTAACTCTTCCATTGTGTCCAAACGGATATGAATAACAAATTCATTGATGAAATTTTCAGCAGTAATGTACTTTACACGCGCATTGGGATTATTTTGCAAAACCGCATTACCAATGGCATTGAGCAAGTGAGTTTTTCCCAACCCAGGTCCTCCCCAAATAAAAAGAGGATTGTAAGTTGTTCCTGGAGCGTCTGCAACGGCGTAAGACGCAGAAAATGCCCAACGGTTTTCGTCACCTTGTACGAAATTATCAAAGGTATATTTGGTATTTAAGTCAGAATCGACTAGGGGCAAAGTGTTTTTTTGAGTTGTTGGAACAGTTTGTGAAGTTGTCACTACTCCTGTTTGATTGGCTAAATCTTCTTCAAAGACATAGTTGACAACAATTTCAGTATTATAAACCTCAAAACCAGCCGTCAAAATAATTGGTTTAAGATTTTTATCCCAAAACAACTCTTTCATAGGGTCTAAATAAATGGTAGCCGTATTTTGTTCAATTTGAATCAAACGAGCATCCAAAACAAAAAATTCATACGTTGCTTGTTTTAGTTGGCTTTTTGCTAATTCTAGAACCCTACTCCAAAAAATTTGTTCATTTTCAGTCATAGTAGTTTCCTTTTTGTGGATAATTCAATACCTATTCTAACATAAAAAATAAAAGTTTTCCACAACGGTGGAAATAAAAAATCCACATTGTTCACGAAAGTTTTCCACAGGGTGTGGAAAACAAAGAAAGTGTGATAAAACTGGGGATTATCAACTGTTTTTTCTGTGGAAAACTGTGAAAAATAAAAAAAGAAATCAACAAGCTATTTTAGCTTGTTGATAATTCTGTTTAAGTCTTCTTCAGATTGAAAATGTAAACTCACCTCTCCTTTTGTGCCAGTTTTAGAGACGATAATTTTAACAGGAAGTCCTAACTGTTTGGTCAATTCTTCTTCTTGATTTCGAATGAAAATATCTTTCTTTTTGGGACGATTTTTTTTCTTTTTAGCAGGTTTTAGTAAATGTTCAAGTTTTCTAACGCTAATATCCTCTGTCAGAATTTTTTGATACCACTTTTCTTGTTCTTCAGCATTTTTAAGGGTTAAAAGAACACGCGCGTGTCCTTGAGACAGCTCACCTTTTTCAACGGCATCAGAGAGACTTTTAGGAAGGTTAAGTAATCTGAGGCAATTGGTAATGTAGGGGCGAGATTTTCCCATAAATTGTGCTAATTCTTCATGGGTCATTTGATTTTTTTCCAGAAGTTGCTGGTAAGCTTTTGCTTCTTCGATTGGATTCAAATCAGAACGTTGCAAATTTTCAACGATAGCTAGCTGCATACTCTCCTGATTGGAGATATTTTTTATGATAGCAGGAATTTCGGTTAAACCTGCTATTTTTGAGGCTCTTAGACGTCGTTCACCAGCAATAAGCTCATAACCAAAGACAGTTGATTCTCGGACGATAATCGGCTGAATAAGCCCATTAGTTTTAATCGAACGTGCTAGTTCTTCTAGCTCTTCTTGTTTAAATTCTAAACGGGGTTGGTAGGGATTAGGTGAGATATTTTCAATTTTGATTAATGTGAGTGTTTCAGGCATAAGTCTTTTATCCTTAAAAAATGAGGCTGAGGAATGCTCAGCTTCATTTTCATTAGTTATTATTTGTTATCAGTTTGAGGAAGATAAATCTTGTGTTGTCTTAGTTAATTCAATTGTGGCTGTTTTCTTATCAGTTCCACGGTAGAAGGTTACTTTGACAGAGTCACCAACAGAATGAGTATAAAGGATACTTTGAAGATCTGAAGTAGATGTTACTTCTTGGTCGTCAATAGCTGTGATGACATCATATTGTTCGAGATTACCTTCAGCTGGCATACCAGATTGAACAGCCGCCACAACGACACCGCTTGTTACACTTGTTGGAATGTTAAGTTGAGCAATTGCATTTGTTGAAAGGTCGCTCAAGTTTACCATTGAAATACCAAGTGCTGGGCGGATAACTTGCCCATTTTCTTCCAATTGGTTAATAATGGATACAACATCGTTAGATGGAATGGCAAATCCCATACCTTCGACAGATTCACCAGAACTTGATGTAGATGAAATCTTACTTGAATTGATACCGATAACTTGTCCTTCAATGTTAATTAAAGCACCACCAGAGTTACCTGGGTTAATCGCTGCATCCGTTTGGATAGCATTTGTTGAGATAGTTTCACCATCATCATTTGTCATGGTTACTGTACGGCTAAGACTTGAGACAATACCTTGTGTTACAGAGTTAGCATATTCAGTACCAAGTGGGCTACCAATAGCGATAGCAGTTTCACCGACAGTCAATTTATCAGAATCGGCAAATTCAGCAACTGTAGATACGTTGTCAGAAGAAATTTTGACAACGGCAATATCTGAATAAGTATCTGCTCCGACTAGCTCACCAACAACTTTTGTTCCATCAGCAAGCATGATTTCAATTTGTTCGGCCCCATCAATAACGTGATTGTTAGTGACGACATAAGCAGAATCACCATCTTTTTTGTAAATAACCCCAGAACCTTCACTGTAAACAGTCAAATCATCTGTAGAGCTTGAATCGCTACTACTGTCTGAATCATTGCCAAACATTTGATTGTAGAGGTCACTTGTAGAAGACGACGAGTCTGATTTGTAGTTAATAACAGATACAACTGCGTCTTGAACTTTTTCCACAGCTTTTGTTGTATCGTTAGAGTTAGAATAGCTTACGCTACTTGTTGTTGTTTTTGTACTTGAACCACTGACGTTAGTGATTGAAATACCTGCCATATTTAGGACGAGTATTGTACCTGCGATACCAGCTATAAAGCCGACTAAAATGACACCCAATGGTTTTAACCAATTTTTGTAATTAAATTTTGGCAACTTGGGTAAATTTGGTAATTTTATTTTTTTCACGTCTCTACCTCCCATTTTTCTTGGATAGCATATAAAAATTGACTTAATTATACCTTAAAAGTAAAAAAAAAGAAAGTAATCCACAACCTGTGGAAAACTTTTTAAAAATGTGAAAAAATCCTGATTCAAAGCTACTAAAAGCCATGTTGATGATTTATGAACATGTGGATAAGGTGTGAAAAGCTTGTGAATATGTGGTAAAATGGAGCTATGAAAGTAAAAATTATCGCTGTTGGAAAATTAAAAGAAAAATATTTAAAAGACGGTATTGCCGAATATGGAAAACGCATGAGTCGCTTTGCAAAATTTGAAATTGTCGAGTTAGCAGACGAAAAGACACCAGATAATGCTAGCGCTGCACAAAATCAGCAAATTATGGAAAAAGAGGGCGAACGCATCCTAGCAAAGATTTCAGAGCGTGATTATGTTATTGTCCTAGCCATCGAGGGAAAACAACTATCTTCTGAAGCTTTTAGTCAAGTTATTGCTGATGCGACATTAAGAGGCTATTCTGATATTGTTTTTGTGATTGGAGGAAGCCTTGGTTTAGCAGATAAGGTCAAAAAACGTGCTAATCTGCGCTTGAGTTTTGGTTTATTAACCCTACCTCATCAATTAATGCGTTTAGTTCTATCAGAACAAATTTACCGTGCTTTTATGATTCAACAAGGAAGCCCTTATCACAAGTAATTTAGCTTGTAGTGAAGGAATAAAAAGAGTAGTAAAGGAGTTAATTTACCATGTCTTCTTACTACTCTTTTTTAGTTGCTTTGTTTCATGTGAAACATTTGTTAAAAATAAAAAAAGCCGGCTTTGAGCCGACTTGAGATTTGATCCCAGCAGGATTCGAACCTGCGACCGTTCGCTTAGAAGGCGAATGCTCTATCCAGCTGAGCTATGAGACCATATCAACTTAATCATTCTATCAAAATATCGACTATGCTGTCAACTAAAAATCAACTCATAACAATAAATCATGATTAGGAAGTAAGCGAGAAATAGTGTGAATTTCTACTAATCATTTTTTATAAAAAAATACCTATAAATCCTATTTTGATAACTATTTTTTATGATTTGACTGTTTTACATTTTTTACCGATAATTTTTGTAAAAAAACGTAAAAAAATTGAAAAAAACTATAGACAAAGAAAAAATATCTGATATAATAGTATGAGTGTTGAGGAGAAATCCTTAAAGCTTCTGGTCCGTTGGTCAAGGGGTTAAGACACCGCCTTTTCACGGCGGTAACACGGGTTCGAATCCCGTACGGACTATAAACTACTGCCTAGCAGTTTTTTTCTTTATCCGGCATAGCTCAGTTGGTAGTAGCGCATGACTGTTAATCATGATGTCGTAGGTTCGAGTCCTACTGCCGGAGTGATAAGACACCTTCCTAAGTTTACTTAGGATTTTTTTATACCTAAAAATAAAGCAGGCTAAATTTTAGCCTGCTTTTATCCTTAAATGATACTTTCTTCGTGCAATCATATAAGCAAGGAAAAGGATGATTCCTAATATGGATAGGTAAGCTCCTTCTTTAAAACCATTTGGGATGTAAGTTAACGTTACTTTACCTTCACCAGCTTTTACATCAACTTTCATAAAACCATCTTGCGCTTTTGAAACCGTAAGTTTTTTCCCGTTTTGTGTAGCTGTCCATCCTTTATCATATGGAATGGTGAAAAATAATGAACTATCTTCGTCTGCTTTATAAGTAGCAGTAACGGTATTTTTATCAGTTGTAACGGTAACGTCTGGATTGTCAATAATCGCCATAGCTTTTTGATAACTTGTTAAATCTAAAGCATAAAAATTAGGTTGATTGAAGGAAACTTGACTATTTTCAGGGAAAGTAAATGTGATGTCAAGCGTTTGTCCTTCTTCAAAGTAACCAAGGTCAAAGAAGCTGTAAGCATTATCGGTTGTGTATTCTGTCGTTTTTCCATTAACTGTAATTTGAACAGATTCACTATTATCATTAGAGAAAGTAATGTTAGGGACACTTACATAAAGTTGAGTATTAGCAGTGACAGTGACTTGATAAGTAGCACTTGTTGTCAACTGACCATCATTTGTAGTGGTGACTCGGTTATTAAGCAAATTAGCACCACCTGTTAGTTGAGAAGCTAAACGTGTGAAGTATTTCTCAGATAATCCTGTCAAGTTATTGATAAAATTAGTTTGGTTGTCAAGCGTGTTGACACTAAAGTCAATATCCTTGTAAATACCATTCGTTAAAATAGCTAGTTGACTAGCATATTGATTTTCATAAAGTGACACATTGCCAGAACCGTCAACATAATTGAAACCAAATTTATCAACACTAGTTTCAGAAAGATTATACTTCACAGCAAATAAACTATCCATCAGCAAGGTATTATTTTGGTAGCGAAGGTTGAGATTAGTCCCTGTTGATTTAAAGCCAAGCCGGTCTAATGTGCTACTAGAGGTCGTGTTTCGGATAGACGAAAATTGAGAGATACCATTGTAATTATATTTCATACTGTCATTGCCAGTTTGAGGTAACAATTCTTCGGTACGATAGAAAGTAGTATTCAGTTCTTGTGTTTCGTTGACAAGTTTGTCAATGTCTGTCAAGTTACGATTATAGCTTTGTCGAGAAGGAAAGACCCACTCGCTATCAAGGGCTGCAATTTGATAATAAGTATTTAATGATATTTCAAAAATTGTAAAGATAAGTGTAAAGCTGACAAAGAGTTTAAATGATAGATACTTATTTACATAACTGATGAGTATAATAGCATAAGCAGCTAAGAAAGCAAAGGTGATAATGACTTGCGAAGGTTCTAAAAAGTCATAATGACTTTGGAACAACGCTGTAACAATAAATCCAAGAGCCAAGGGAATAATCCCAATAAGATATTGCTTGAGTGTTAATTCTTTTAAATGAGATAACGTTTCAGCTGCTAATAGGATGATAAGAATAGAGAATGTCCAAGAATAGCGGTGAAGAAACATATTTGGCGAATGCATACCTTGCCAGATAAGGTCTAATGGTTCAAGATAAAAACTAGCAACAATGAGAGCAAGCATTATGCCATAAGCTAAACGAGTTTGCCACCTGATTGATTTAATCGTAAAGAAAATAATAGCTAATATCAATGGGAAAATTCCCACGTAAATCATCGGAATAGAACCAAATTTTGTTGTGTCATAAGAGCCAACAAAATTCTTAGCAAATAAATCAAAGAACCATGACGCATCTGTAAACCACTCTGTAAACTTAGAAAATTCCTCACCGTGTGTAGATAGGTCTAAGTAAGTTGGTAGCAGCATGATGCAGCTAGAGAGACCAGCAGAGATTGACACAACTGTAAAGTCAATAAATTTTCGTAGAATGACTTTCCATTTAAATTCTTTAGTTAATTGAACAAGGAAATAAAGAATTAAAAAGATAACAACCATGTATCCAAAATAATAGTTTTGGATAAAGAGAATCGTTAAACTTAGGTAATAAAGGATGAATTTTTGCTGACCTAATAAGCGATTAATTCCTAAAATGATTAAAGGCAAAAGAATGAATACATCAAGCCACATATTAATTTCAATTTGGCTGATAGCAAAACTCATCAATGCATAAGAAGTCGATAAGACGATGCTGAAAGGTTTCAGCACTTTAGGGTAGAGTTGTCTGAGACTATAAAAACAACTTACCCCCATACAAGCAACTTTCAGTAATGTAAAGATATAAATAGCATCAGGCATGCTCTTTAGACTGAAGAAATAAACGAAAGGTGAGAAGAAGCTTCCGAGGTAGTAACTAATAAGAGCATAGAAGTTTAGTCCCAAACCACTCGTAAAGGTGTAAAAAATACTATCTGAACCGTGTAAAATATTTCGTAGATTTTCAGCAAAAATGACATACTGGTGGAAACCGTCACTAGCTAAAATAGTCGTGTCACTATTGAATGAAATATCTTCAGACAATAAGGCGAAAAATAAGATAAGAAATGGCAGAGCAAATGCTGCTAAGTAGTAAAGAGTATTAATGTTTGGTTTTAAAGATTTTAATGTCATAGCTTTAGTAAGACAGGTTGAGATAGCTTATCCCAACCTGTTTCTTTTCTATATATTGTAAAGTTTGTGTAAACGTCGGGAAATTATTAAGAGATTAATCTTTCCAGAGTTCTTTAACTTTGGCTTGAACTTCTTCATTTTCAAGAAATTCATCATAAGTTTCATCGATACGGTCAATAACTCCATTTTTTGAAATTACGACAATGTGATTAGCAAGTGTTTGAATAAACTCATGGTCATGACTTGCAAAGATAATAGATTCTTTGAAATCTTTCAGCCCATCATTCAAGCTTGAAATTGATTCCAAGTCTAAGTGGTTTGTTGGATCATCAAGGACAAGAACGTTTGATTTGAGGAGCATCAATTTAGAAAGCATCACGCGCACTTTTTCTCCCCCTGACAATACGCTAACTGATTTGTTAACTTCGTCACCAGAGAAAAGCATGCGTCCAAGGAATCCACGAAGGAATGTGTTATCGTCCTCTTCTTTAGAAGCAAATTGACGAAGCCATTCAAGAATTGATTCACCAGAGGCAAAGTCACGTGAATTATCTTTTGGAAGATAAGAGCGGCTAGTTGTGACACCCCATTTGATAGTACCTTCGTATTCGATGTCATCCATCAAAGCACGAATAAGAGCTGTTGTTTGAATATCGTTTTGTCCAATGAAAGCTGTTTTATCACCTGGACGTAGGATGAAGCTGATATTATCAAGGACAGTTTCTCCATCAATTTTAACGGATAAATTTTCAACAGTTAAGAGGTCTTTACCAAGTTCGCGTTCTGCTTTGAAGTTAATAAATGGGTATTTACGACTAGAAGGAACAATTTCTTCTAATTCAATTTTATCAAGCATTTTCTTACGAGATGTGGCTTGTTTTGATTTAGAAGCATTGGCAGAGAAACGTGCCACGAATTCTTGCAATTCTTTAATTTTTTCTTCTGCTTTAGCATTGCGGTCTGCTTGTAAGCGAGCAGCAAGCTCAGAAGATTGTTTCCAGAAGTCGTAGTTACCGACGTAAAGTTTGATTTTACCGAAATCAAGGTCAGCCATGTGCGTACATACTTTATTCAAGAAGTGACGGTCATGGGAAACGACAATAACAGTATTTTCAAAGTCAATCAAGAAATCTTCTAACCAAGAGATGGATTGAATATCAAGACCGTTGGTTGGTTCGTCAAGGAGAAGGACGTCAGGTTTACCAAAAAGAGCTTTGGCAAGAAGGACTTTCACTTTATCACCATTGGCTAATTCACTCATGTTTTGGTAATGAAGGTCTTCTGGAATGTTTAAGTTTTGAAGCAATTGAGAAGCTTCGCTCTCAGCTTCCCAACCGCCAAGCTCTGCAAATTCGCTTTCTAACTCGGCAGCGCGGACACCATCTTCGTCTGAAAAATCAGGTTTCATGTAGATAGCATCTTTTTCTTTCATGATGTTGTAAAGGCGTTCATTTCCCATAATAACAACATCAATAGCACGTTCTTCTTCATAGTCAAAGTGATTTTGACGAAGAACTGATAAGCGTTCATCTGGACCAAGGGAAACATGACCTGTTGTTGGTTCAATATCTCCTGCCAAGATTTTTAAAAATGTTGATTTTCCTGCACCGTTGGCACCGATTAAACCATAGGTATTTCCAGCTGTAAAGTTGATGTTAACCTCATCAAACAGTTTTCTATCGCTGAAACGTAGTGATACATCAGAAACTGTAAGCAATTTTTCACCTCATAATATTTATCTATAAGCTTCATTGTACATGAAAAAGCCCCAATTTTCAATCAGAGAAAGCGGGGCTTTGCATTACATTGGTAAAATGATGTCTTTTTCGTCAAGTTTATAGTATTTTTTGAGGCTAAATCCACGTCCCATAACTTGTGTAGCAGGCATAACGACGATAAAGGCAGTTTCGTCAATTTTTTGGATATTTTTTTCTAAACGAGGGACTTCTTGACGAGAAACAGTTGTCATTAGCATGGTATGATTTTCACCTGAATAACCACCAGTAACTGGAATTTCAGTGACCCCACGGTCTGCTTTCGTAGAAATATAATGTTTGATTAAATCATTCTTAGGCGAAACAATCATGATATTTCGTGATGAAGTGACCCCAAGTTGCATGCTATTAACGACATAACCAATCGTAATCAATGCAATAATAGAATACATAACTGTGTCAATGTCAAAGGCGACAAATCCCATCGCAACACTACAACCATCAACGATTGTCATTGCAACGGCAAGAGGAAGTGGTGTGTATTTATGGAGAATTTGGGTGATAATACCTGTTCCACCTGTTGAAGAATTTCCCCAAAAGACAACCCCTAAACCAAAACCACAAATAATACCTCCAAAAAGCGCAGCTAACAAAGGATTGTCTGTTAAATTTGGCACACCTTCAGTTAGTTTAACAAAAATAGAATAAATCCATGACCCATAAACGGTTTTTACAAATGTCTCTTTTCCTAGGAAAAGCCAGCAAGCTATAAGGAGTGGAAAATTTGAAATCATAACAAAATTCCCAGTATTCCAACCAAATAAAGCTTTCAAACTAACAGCTAAACCAACAACTCCACCAGATGCAATGTGATTCTCTAGGAAAAAACTGTTAAAACCGATAGCAGCAATAAAGGCCCCTACTGTAACGAGCCCAAAATCAATTAATTTTTTCTTCATAACAACCCTCTTCTTTATAACAAACGATTCTATTATTGCAAAGAAGAAGATACTCGTCAAGATTTATGTGAGAGAAAGTTAATCACGGTGCATAATTCTCATTTTTTAATTTTATTAAAAAGAAATTCCCGAAGAAACTGTATAATTATTCTTTCTAAGAAAGAGAGAATTTCCTAGGAAAAAAGCTATTAGCTTGACAAAGTTTCTAGAATTTCATAAAATGAAGAAGATTCAGAAGAGTAATGTAAACGCGTACTTTTAGAGAGCTGATGGTGCTGAAAATCAGTAGTACCCTTGCATGAATGGGCTGATGTATATAATGGAAAATAATGTTTGCATTTATCTGTGAACTTTTAATAGTGGTAAGAGATGGTAGAAAATTTTCTATCAATTGAGGTGGTACCGCGTATTAATAACGCCCTCACGTAGTTTAGCTACGTGGGGTTGTTTTAATTTGAAATTAATTTTGAGGTGATAGAATGGTAAAACCAATTATTTTGACAGGTGACCGTCCAACTGGTAAGTTGCATTTAGGACACTATGTCGGCAGTTTAAAAAATCGTGTGTTATTGCAAAATGAAAACAAATACGATATGTTTGTTTTCTTGGCAGACCAACAAGCTTTGACAGACCACGCTAAGGAATCTGAAATTATCAGAGAATCAGTTGGAAATGTAGCATTGGACTACTTATCAGTAGGGCTTGATCCAGCTAAATCTACGATTTTCATTCAAAGTCAAATTCCTGAATTAGCTGAATTAACCATGTACTACATGAACTTGGTATCATTAGCACGTTTGGAACGTAATCCTACTGTAAAAACAGAGATTGCGCAAAAAGGGTTTGGAAGTTCAATTCCAACAGGATTTTTGGTGTATCCAATCTCTCAAGCTGCAGATATTACAGCTTTTAAAGCGAATTATGTGCCAGTTGGAAATGACCAAAAACCAATGATTGAACAAACACGTGAAATCGTTCGCAGTTTCAATCATACTTATAAAACAGATGTTTTGGTTGAGCCAGAAGGTATTTTTCCTGAAAATGAAGCAGCTGGTCGTTTACCAGGGGTAGATGGTAATGCTAAAATGTCTAAATCTCTTGGAAATGGTATTTATTTGTCTGATGATGCTGATACTGTTCGTAAAAAAGTAATGAGCATGTACACAGACCCTAATCATGTTCGTGTTGAAGATCCAGGACAAATTGAAGGAAATATGGTTTTCCATTATCTTGATATTTTCGGACGTGAAGAAGATCAAGATGACATTTCAGCTATGAAAGAACACTATCAACGTGGAGGTCTTGGTGACGTCAAAACAAAACGTTATTTGCTTGATATTCTTGAACGTGAATTGGCGCCAATCCGTGAACGCCGCCTAGAATACGCAAAAGACATGGGTGAAGTATTCCGTATGCTTGAAAAAGGAAGTGAAGCAGCGCGTGAAGTTGCTGGTCAAACACTTTCAGAAGTTAAAGCTGCTATGGGAATCAATTACTTCTAAAATAAAGTGAAGCGAAACTCTAAAGTAACAATTTTTACTTTAGAGTTTTTATTTGTTGAAAAGCATTTGTTTTAAATGAGAATTGCAAAAATAATCAGTCTAATAATAGGTAGAAAATACCATGTTTTTTTAAAGGTAATTTGGAAAAAAATTGAATTTATTTTATTGACAAATGATTTTGGCGTGTTATTATAGTAACAATAAAAAATTAGCTGGGGGGCTAAAATCCCCTACAAATACATAGAAAAGAGGGTTATTTAATGTCAAATTGGGACACTAAATTTTTGAAAAAAGGTTACACTTTTGATGACGTATTACTTATTCCTGCTGAAAGTCATGTTCTTCCAAACGAAGTTAACATGCAAACAAAACTTGCAAAAAATTTGACATTGAACATTCCTATCGTGACAGCTGCTATGGATACTGTAACTGACAGTAAAATGGCGATTGCGATTGCACGTGCGGGTGGTCTCGGTGTTGTTCATAAAAACATGTCTATTCAAGAACAAGCTGAAGAAATTCGTAAAGTAAAACGCTCAGAAAACGGTGTTATTATTGATCCTTTCTTCTTAACACCAAAACATTCTGTTTCAGAAGCAGAAGAATTGATGCAACGTTATCGTATCAGTGGTGTTCCGATTGTTGAAACTCTTGAAAATCGTAAATTAGTTGGTATCATTACAAACCGTGACATGCGTTTCATTTCAGATTATCACACACCAATTTCTAAACACATGACAAGTGAAAAATTGGTTACAGCTCCTGTTGGAACTGATTTGGAAACTGCTGAACGTATTCTTCATGAACACCGTATTGAAAAACTTCCTTTGGTCGATGAAGCAGGACGTTTGTCAGGTCTTATCACTATCAAAGATATTGAAAAAGTTATTGAATTCCCTAATGCTGCTAAGGATGAATTTGGTCGTCTTTTAGTTGCAGGGGCTGTGGGTGTTACATCAGATACCTTTGAACGTGCTGAAGCACTCTTTGAAGCTGGTGCTGATGCCATTGTTATCGATACTGCACACGGGCATTCAGCAGGTGTTCTTCGTAAAATTGCTGAAATTCGTCAACACTTCCCAGAACGTACATTGATTGCTGGTAATGTTGCTACTGCAGAAGGAGCTCGTGCGCTTTACGAAGCTGGTGTCGATGTTGTTAAAGTCGGAATCGGTCCTGGTTCAATCTGTACAACACGTGTCGTAGCAGGTGTTGGTGTTCCGCAAATTACAGCTATTTATGATGCAGCAGCTGTTGCACGTGAATATGGCAAAACAATTATTGCCGATGGTGGTATCAAATATTCAGGTGATATTGTTAAAGCTTTGGCAGCAGGTGGTAATGCTGTAATGCTTGGTTCTATGTTTGCTGGTACAGATGAAGCACCAGGTGAAACTGAAATTTACCAAGGCCGTAAATTTAAAACATACCGTGGTATGGGATCAATTGCAGCTATGAAAAAAGGTTCAAGCGACCGTTACTTCCAAGGTTCAGTCAATGAAGCTAACAAACTTGTTCCAGAAGGAATCGAAGGTCGTGTAGCTTACAAAGGTGCTGTGGCTGATATTGTCTTCCAAATGCTTGGTGGTATTCGCGCTGGTATGGGATATGTTGGGGCTGAAGATATTTTAGCACTTCACGAAAAAGCTCAGTTTGTTGAGATGTCAGGTGCTGGTTTAATTGAAAGCCACCCACATGATGTTCAAATCACAAATGAAGCACCAAACTATTCAGTACATTAATTTCTAAAATAATTAATTAAAAAAATCTCTGATGGGGCTTATGCCTGTCAGGGATTTTTTTGATAACCTTTACAAAGTGATAGTAATTGTGATAGAATATACAGCTGTGTTCGTTTTAAAATGAAAATTTCTTTTGTTTTCTGAAAAAGCGTTTTCACACAAAATGAACGATTAATTTCATGTTTACAACAGTGTAAACTTTGTTTACTTAGCTGTAAAACATATTGTAAAGGAGAAAAAATGCAAGGTATTTTATATGCATTGATTCCCATGGTTGCATGGGGAAGTATTGGTTTTGTCAGCAATAAAATTGGTGGTAAACCAGATCAACAAACATTAGGAATGACTATTGGAGCACTTTTATTTGCTTTTGTCGTTTGGTTATTTGTCCAACCAGAAATGTCAGTATCACTCTGGGTATTTGGAATTATTGGTGGTATGCTTTGGTCTATGGGGCAAAATGGTCAATTCCGTGCTATGCAATATATGGGTGTTTCTGTGGGGAATCCATTATCAAGTGGTGCTCAATTAGTTTTCGGTAGCTTAATTGGTGCAATCGTTTTTGGTGAATGGAGTAAACCTGTTCAATACACTCTTGGTATCATTGCTTTACTTTTGCTTGTTATTGGTTTTTATTTTACAAGTAAACAGGATGCTGAAAAAGTTGAAACGAATGAATTGACTGATTTTGGGAAAGGTTTCCGTGCTTTAACTTATTCTACTGTTGGTTACCTTTCTTACACAATCTTATTCAACAACATCATGAAATTTGATGCGTTGGCAGTTATCTTCCCAATGGCTGTTGGTATGGTTATTGGTGCAATGATGTTCATGAAATTCAACGTTAAATTTGAAACAGTTGTTATCAAAAATGCTATCGTTGGTTTGATGTGGGGTGTTGGTAATATCTTCATGCTATTAGCTGCTGCTAAAGCTGGTTTAGCTATTGCTTTTAGCTTCTCACAATTAGGTGTTGTTATTTCTATCATGGGTGGTATTCTTTTCCTTGGTGAAACAAAAACACGTAAAGAAACACGTTGGTTGGCAATTGGTATTGCTTGTTTTGTTCTTGGTGCTGTTTTACTAGGAATTGTCAAATCTTATTAATCGTTGACAATGTTGTCAACTTATCTGTAAACATAACAAAAAGCTGGCAAACGCCAGCTTTTTTAATTTTCTTGAATGTTACCTTGATTAACTGTAAAGATTTTTAACTCGTCCGGAAGCTGTGATAGGTGGTCGAGGCTTGTTGTTGTAATGAAGGTTTGAACGTTTTTATCAATAATCATTTTTAAGAGTTCGGTTTGTCTGTAATTATCAAGCTCGCTCATGACATCATCTAAAAGTAAAATAGGATAATCACCAGTTACTGTTTTTATTAACTCAATTTCAGCCATTTTTAGTGATAAGATTAGGCTACGGTGCTGACCTTGGCTGCCAAAATTTGCTGGCATATCATTGATGAAAAATTCTAAATCATCACGGTGGGGACCAACACTTGTATTTTTTTTGAAAATATCACGCTGATGATTTTTTTGTAAAGCTTTTAAGAAATTTGGCTTAATGTCATCCTTTTCTTGGAAGGAAACAGATGACAGATAATGGATACTAAGATGTTCAATGCCGTTTGAAATGGCATAATGATAGCGGTCGGCTTCTTTTTCTAAATTAGAAATGAAATCTAAACGATGTTCCATGACACGGCTACCAAAATCAGCTAATTGCTCATCAAGCACAGCTAAAAAATCAGTATCAACTTTTTCAGCCGTTTTAAGATAAGTATTACGCTGTTTTAGCACGTGGTTATAATTAGACAAATCAGCTAAATAAATCGGCTTTATTTGCCCTAAATCAATGTCAATAAATTTTCGACGAAGGCTTGGAGCGCCTTTGATGAGTTGTAAATCTTCAGGTGCAAAAAGAACAACGGTCATTACACCAATATAGTCTGATAACTTAGCTTGTTTTAGATGATTAACTTTTGTAACACGTCCCTTACTTGAAAGACTAATATCTAAAGGAACAGTACCACTTGAACGTTGTAAAATACCAGAAACCAGAAGTTCTTTGGCATCAAAATGAATCAACTCTTTGTCTGTTCGTGTGCGGTGGCTGCGGGTAAGAGAAAGGAAATAAATTGCTTCTAAGAAATTTGTCTTTCCTTGAGCGTTTTTTCCGATGAAAACATTAAGTCCAGGAGAAAATTCAAGCTCACTAGTCAGATAGTTACGATAATTTTTTAACGTTATTTTTTGAATCCACATGCTTAAGTTCCTGGAAAACGAACGGGTTTACGTTCATTTGTTTGTTTTGTTTTTCCTTGATTTTGTTTTTTAACTTTTTTATTTTTCTGATTGAGCTCTTTGACAATAGCAGTGACACGTTCTTTTTCAGCAATTGCTTCTAGGTGCTCTTGTTTTTCAGCTGATGTTGGTTCGATAATCTGAATCTCAACATTTTCTTCGGGAATGGTGATGGTATCGCCGATACGAATTTTTTTGCCACGACGTTTTTCGTCTTGACCATTAAAAAGAACCGTTGTTTCTGCTAAATACCCTTTTATAGCCCCACCACTTTGGATAATACCAAGTTCTTTTAGTAATGCTTGTAATGTGATATAGTCATCAAATAATTTGTATTCCATTGTTTTCTCCATTTTATAATTCAAGTAATTATAACATATTTGTGAACCAAAGTCCTATAAACGTTGGTTTAATAATGTTTGAGAGGTGTCTTTACAACGCCGTTTTTGAATTTACTCCCCTTTTTATGGACTTTTACAAATTTTGGAGAGCTTTTTCATAATAGAAAACAGCCTCTTTTTCCTTCTCTTTTGATAAATGACTGTATATATCTAGTGTCATTGTGATATTTGCGTGTCCTAGTCGGTGTTGTAGTTCTTTATAACTGATACCAGCATTTAGCAATAAACTAGCGTGTGTGTGTCTGAAAGCGTGAAAGGTAAATCTTGGTATGTTACACGCCTTTAAGTGAGTTTTTAAAGCATGTTGGCGATTGCCTATTTGCATGTAAGTTTGTGTGGGTGTCGCAAATACAACGCTAGGAGCAGGAGCGCCAACCTCTACAAATATTTGACGTTGTCTATTCCTGTATTGCTTGAGCATGAGAACAGTTTTGTTATCTATACTGATAACTCTGTTCCCAGCCTTGCTTTTAACAGTGCTCACAGCGTTAGAGATATGACTGTAATTCTTGTTTATGCTAACCGTTCCATTTTTTAAATCAATATCAGACCATTCAAGGGCTGCCACCTCACCAAAACGGCAACCAGTAGCAAGTAAGAGATGATATAAAATATTGTCGTAATAATCTTTGTATTGATAAGGAGCTATCTTATCCATGTAGTCCATAAATATTTTTAGACTATCATTAGGGATATACTTAACCTTTGTTTTTGCTTTTGGTTTACGTGGGAGGATAACCTCACGCGCAGGATTGTAGTCTATTAATTGCATAGTAACGGCATATTGTAAAATCCGTTTATGAACCGATACTACAGCAGAGAAATTTACTAACTTTTTAGCTAGCTTATTCACCCAGTCTTGAATAACAACTATGCTAATATTTTCTAATGTCATAGCCCCAAAGCTTGGCAGTATATGGATAGTTAGATAACTCTTTACAACGTCTACTGTTTGAGGTTTTACCGTCATTTGATAATTTTCCAACCATAAATCAGCAAGTTCCTTATAATTCCTAATATTTGTTGCTTTAAATACCGTTGCCCCATTAGCTTTAAAATTGCTTTGGGCTTGCTGGGCTTTAGCTTTAACCTCTTTTTTCGTTCGCCCTGTTATAGTCGTTTTAACTTTCTTTCCTGTAATGCTATCTACTCCCAAATAAACATTTGAACGGTACACTTTTGTACCGTCTTTTTTAATAACTTCTTTGATATTCATGATAAACCTTTCTACAGCAGGCAAGCCATTATTAAAAAGGTTTTAGGTTTATATGAATTGTTGGAAAATGAGAGTGTATAGCTGTAGTCCTAAATTGGGATAGCAGGTTAGAAATACTTGGATTTAAAATCCAACCTTACCAAAACTACTAGAAAATACGAGAAAATCCTAGTATATGACGTAACAAAACGGTACTCCGTATTAGAAAATGTTAGAAAATATCAGTGTAAATCATCCATAAATTGGAGAGTAGCACTAGTCTTTCTTCTTAAGCTTTTGGTAGATAGTTTTTATGATACTGACAATCAGAGAAATAGCGAATATCCAAGACCAACGCTTTTCTGTCATGGTAGCTTGTGATTCGCCTAAGACAAATTGAGAACTAATATCTAAGGCAATCAAAGCAAAGAATAATTGATAGGTAAAGTCAAAAATCTCTTTTAGTATAGGTTTTAAGTTTTTCATTGATGACCTCCCAATATGAAAAAAACATGAATTTTTGAGCTATTAAAAAAAGCGATAATCGTTGCTATTATGGCGTTTGTGAGGATATGACTATTAAACCATTAATGCTTTTTAAGGTGTTAGAATTGTTGGAAAATGTGAGCATATAAGTTTAAGAATGTAGTAAAAAATAGTAGATGGCTGACCTATGTAATATCTAGGGCAGGTTAGAAATCATAGAAAATCATAGTATAGAAATAGCGAAATATTGAGCGCTACTGTAAGCCAAAATGTAGGCAAATGTTGGCGCGTGGGTTAGTCGGTTTGTTGGTCTATCCTATCATTCATTAGTTGTATATCTGCTTTTACAAAATCAAAAACTTTTGTAGATACTTCTTTTTCTAATTGTTTTATTAAAGTATCAGGAAAAAAAGTTTTATATTTTTCTTGGTTTAAAAACTCAAATCCCTCACAATCTATGTCTATAATTTTATTATTTTGAAAATGGTAGTTGATTTGTAATAAAGTTGAATATTTTATTTGTATTTTGTCAAGGACTAAATCTATATTATTAACTTCTGTATAAAGCAACTCAATATGTAGAAAAGCTGTTAAATCAGTATTTTTACGCTCGTATTGTGGGATATCATTTATTCTATAGGATAAATTTTCAGTAAGTGGAAATATTTTGGTATTCTCAGGCAGTAATTTATTAAGGTATTTAGATATGTAAGTAGCAATCTCAACAGAGGGGTCAGTAAAATCTGTATACAAGCCATAATCTTCTACAATTGATTTAGAAATCTGTTTTGCCAATTCTAATAAGTCAATATTATCAAGGTCATAGAAATTATTAGCATTTTTTAATTCATCAAAAATTCTATCTTCTAATTTTCCACAAAACAACTCAATAACTGATTTGTGCATTAAATCAGCGATTATTTTTAGATTTTCTTTATTTGGTAAATTTCTACCTTTCTCCCAATTGTTAACAGTCCCTTTTGAGGTATGGAATCTTTTACCGAATTGTTCCATTGATTCGCCAAGTGATAGGCGTAACTGTTTAATCTTAGCACCTATTAATATATTATCATTCATATATTACACCTCTTTTCTACATTACATAATAAACTATTTTTGTAAAAAAGTAAAGATAAGTATTGACATAATAAAATAGTTGTTTTATACTGTAAAAGTATTCAAAAGTAAAGGAGGTGTAAAAATGATAAATCCTAATAAAGTAAAAGGTTACAGGAACATGTTAGGTTTAACACAGGAACAAATGGGTGAAAAGTTAGGAATAACAAAACAAACGTACCATAACAAAGAAATTGGAAAAAATTCATTTTCTGATAAAGAAAAAATGACTTTTAAACAACTACTTTTACCAATTTTTCCTAATATAACTATTGAAGATATATTTTTTTAACTGGAAGTATGCAAAAGTAAATTTACTAACCCACGCGCAAAGAAAGGAAGAAACACAATGACAACACAAACCACAATGAAAATCGTATCGACAAGCTACTTTAACGGTCATCAGCTAAATATCTATGGTAGCGAACAAGAGCCACGCTTTTTAGCTCGTGATATTGCTGAAATGATTGACTATAGTAAAGCAAGCCTGAACAAATTTATGCAATCTGTAGATGATGACGAAAAGGAGCGGAAGAATGTTCCGACCCTTGGCGGAATTCAAAAAGCTTGGTTCCTAACCGAACAAGGCTTATATGAGGTACTTTTCCAATCACGCAAACCAAAAGCCCAGGAATTTAAAAAATGGGTAAAACAAGTCCTAAAGGAAATCCGTTTAAATGGCTATTACATGCAAGGCAAACTATTACACCAATCCCAACAGCCAACTGATGACCTCGGTTATCTTAAAAGTAAGATGATAGACCTATATAACAGCGCTACCACGTTAGAAGAATTACATGAGGGCTTACACCAGATTAACAATGTCCTAATTGCTTTACATAATCCAATGGTGACATTAGTACCGCCGAAAGATTAAGCGCGTGAGTAGGAATTTTGTCATCTCAAATGACAATAAAAAAATGAGGTCATTAGAAATGACCCCACAAAAAAGGAACTTGATTAACCACAACCCAAGTCCCAGAAAATGAAACACAATAACCATTTTAAATAAATAGGCAGGCAAGCCATTATTAAAAAGGTTTTATGTGTCTATTATAGCAGATTTTAAACATTTTGCCCAGACAGAGAGCGAGAACTCTTAAAACTAACAACAAGGAAGTATATACAAGAAAAAAACATTAAAAGGCGACAAGGAAAAATAATTATGAAATTTAAAGGCGTAGAAAACAAAGCAAATCCATTTAGTTTAGACCATTACACCGACGAACAGAAAGCGGTCTTTAAAAAACGAGATGAAACCAAAAAAAGAGCAGAGGAATTTTTTAAAGCAATGTACGACCAATCAACGGCTTGGGTGATTGTTGCTAATGTAATGGTTACGTACCACAACATCTATACAGATTGCGCAGAAACCTTTGAGCAGGCTTGGAACACTCTAGGTTATGAGATTACAACTGATATTGTTTACAGAGCAGTTAACGGTTTACCAGCAAGAAGCAAGAAAGAAGAGGTTAAAGCATGATATACCAAGAAATCAACTTACCTATCTGGGCGCAGTTGCTTATTATGGCTATTCTTATCCTAATTGGCATTGAAATAGCCAAAATCAAGCCTGTAGAAGCTCCAAAAGAAGTTAAGGAAGAAATACCTGACAACCATGTAAAAGAACGGTATGGGGCTTATATTCAATCACAGGGACGATATTATAATTAAGGAGACAGACCATGACGGATAAAGAATTAAATAAAATAGCTGACCTTATCAATGAACGTGTAACGTTTGCCGAATTGGAAGAATTCAAGCACTTGGAACAGCAAGAAGATAGAGCAGCATGGGTTAAAAATCAGATTGCTAAGCTAGATAAAGGAGAAATATTGCCATGACACTATCAAAGAATGAAAAAGAGCTACTAAGACGGTTGGGGCTTGGTAAAGAAAATGCCAAGACAACTAAAGAGATTATCAAAGGACTACCAATCACCGAAAGGGTGGCGCGTGATATTCTTAGACGTTTAGCGATTAAATACAACATACCTATCACGGGATTACGAAATAGAGACGTTAACGGTGTATTTATTGCAACAACACAACCAGAGTTATTAGAGGGATTAACTTCTCTTATCAATCAAATTAGCGAGGAACAGAACCGAGTAACAGCGCTAGCCAATTCAAACCCTGAAAAGTCTAGGGAGCTTGTCAAGAAACTGTTAGAGGGAGTGTAAGCATGTTTAGTTTGAGCAGAGAGAGCGAGAACAGTCTCAAACGTGGCATATTAAAGCTAATACAAGACTTTCTACAGTCGTATTTTAAACCAAAGCCACGACTATTAGGACTAATCACACAAGACGAGTTACAAACAGAATTAAATATCAAGTATGGTACGGTGAAGCGTTGGGAGCAGGCAGGTTTAAAACGATACATGCCACCAATCGAAGGCACGCGCACTGTATTCTACAAAATTGATGACGTTTTACTATTTTTAGGAGTAGAAAAATGATTGATGACATTATATCAGAATTAAATGACCTACAGCAGTTAATAACTGTGGCTTTGGTTGATGATAATTTGAACACTAGTCAAGCAGTTTTACGAGTAACTGAACAAAAAATATCACGGCTTATTGAAATTTTAGAGGAGTTGGATAATGGGAAGATATAATACACACCCTGCACAAGGTGGCGGACACTATCACAATGAGAAGCATTATAAAGACCGTCGCCCTACATTGGAACAACAAAAAGAGCGAAAGAGAATTAAAAAATTGAAAAAGAAACGAAGAAGAGGGTATTAGTATGTACCAGTTGATTAACTTACAAATTAATAAACAAGTTTTACCTTTATTTAGTTTTCTAAAGGACAATCCAACACGAACCATAGCCAAAGACAATCATGTCATGATGATCTACTACCAACCCCCAGACTTTTATTTAGTGCCATTTAGCTATAAAGGTATCACGGTAACTGTAACCGACACAGACGACCTAGAAAGCTATTTAGCGGACGGTTGGCAGGTTGCTAGAGATTATCAGATAGCAAGCGTCCAAGACAAGCTAGTGGACGTGTTAGACGAGTTAGAACATGAATACCTAAATAGGCAGAGAGCAGGAAGCCCACTAGCTATTAATGGCGTTGTGTACCATTGGATAGCTTACGGTCTATCTAGCAAAGAAGATATGATAGCCTTTGTTAAGTTATTTTATCTAAATGGCTATTCATACGAGCAAATCACACAGCTATATGCCAGCTTAACCAAGAGCAATAACCTTAATACTTGTTTTCTAAATACCATTAATACGATTTTCAAGGAGGAACTGAATGAGCGACTTTATGAATCAGCTTAATGAAAAAGTCCCAGATAACAAAAGCAATGTTACCACCCTAAACAGTAGACGACTAAAACGAGATGAGAACGGGAAAATCATCAAAAACCGAAACAACCTCTTATTATTGTTCCGTGGGGAGGATATTAAGTTAAATAAGCTGTTTAAATATAATGAAGCTACAAAAAATGTAGAGGTTACCAGAAATCAACAGTTATCCGACTATATCACTATCAAACATGGGCTGTTGTCTGATGATACCATTAGGCAGTTGTGGGCTTATTTGTCTGAATGCTGGGGCTTGGAGTATAAAGAAAATGACATAGCCAACGTTGTGAAAATCATTGCTTTAAACAAGAGCTATAACCCTATCAAGATATTTTTAGAGAAAGCCAAAGCAACCGCCGAACCAGTAGACCCGTTTACGGTTATTCAAAAGTATATCAATATCGAAGATAACCAATATAACCGAATTGTTTTTGATTTAATGTTCCGTGGAGCGATTGCAAGGGTTTATCATGCAGGGATACAGTTTGACTATTGTCTGGACTTGGTCGGCAAGCAGGGAACAGGCAAAACAACATTCTTACGTGAGATTTTTAAAGGTTTTTACGGTGAAATTAGTTCTTACACCGAAAAGGACGACCTTTTGAAAATGGTTGAATTATGGGCGGTAAATGATGATGAGTTAGTCGCCACCAATAAAATTAGACCGAACGAATTAAAACAGATTATCACCATGAGAGAAATCAGAATACGCCGACCATATGGAAAATCAACAGAGATTATACCCGTTGATTTTGTTTTCACACGGACAACAAACGATACAGGACATTTAAGAGACTTTACAGGCGATAGGCGCTTTTTAGGTGTTGAGGTTTTGCCAAAGACGGACAAGCAAGTTAACCAGATAAGCCCACAGGACTTATTGAATATCTGGGGCAACTACTATAAAGCCTATGAGGCTAACAGCAAACTTTATTATGATGAGACTAGCGAAGAGGGCAAACTCATAGCTAGAGAACGTGCGAAATACAAATATCAAGATGACATTATCGAAAAATTAGAGTGGTATTTGTCTATCAAAATCCCAGAAGATTTTTTTGACGTCACCACCAAAAAGCACTACCGCAAACAGTATTATACTGATTTAGAGGAAACAGGAACAGCCTACAAGACCAATGATGACCGACAGGCAGGGAGTGAATGGGTGGGAACGGTAGCGCGTGACCGTTTGAACGTTAACGACGTTATTTATGAGATATTTGAAGATGAGAGTGAGCCAGTTTCCAAAATCAAGAAGAAAATCAAAATTTATATGAACAGCCTTGACGGTTGGGAATATCAGAGGGCTATGTATTTTGGTAAGCGCAAGACAAGCGGATTTATCAAAAAACATTAAATTTTTACTCCATAAAAGACTATTTTTACTCCAAAAAATACCTCTTTTACTCCATGAAAACGATATTTTAAAAAAACTACTCCATGCCTTAATCCCTTATATATCAAGGAGTTAGGCATATTTATAGAGTAAATATAAATAAAATTCTATATAAAAATAAAATATTTTAGTAAATAGCAGTATACCATTACTATATATAATATAGCGGACGGAAATTTTTACTCTTTTACGCCACAAATACGGTCAAATCCTTATGTATCAAGGGTTTAGGTTGTGGAGTAAAAATTTTTCAATGGAGTAAATTGGGGGTATTTTGGGGTAAAAATCAAGAAAGGAAGCCAAAAAATGACAACAATTGATTATCAATCACTACCAGACAACCAAACCTATCGCCTAGAATTGCCAAACGGTCAAGAGGGATTTGATTATATTAACAGAATTGTTTTCGCCGTAAGCGCCAAAAATGGTGATGACGATTTTACCTATCAAGAATTGGTAAGACGTGGATACAAATGGGTATTTGATTGTGGTTTTGCAATCCCAACAGATACTAAGAAAGGTTAACTAAAAAATGGAAGTACATAACAATCAAAAGATGAAAGAGGTAACTAAAATGACTAACACAAACAAAACAACAGCACCAATGACCCTAGCAGAACTCAAAGCATGGGTAGAAGAAAGTTGCGAGCTATCTGATTTATTACAAACCAAAGACTATAAGAGCTATCTTCCTGAAGAGAAACAAGAAGAATTTGAAGCAATCGCTTTTAGTGTTTTCAATTGTTTGGAAAGCTTCTTGATGATGTTAGAAGATAATGAATTACATTATCAACCAAAGCCAATCGAGGAAGAAAGTGACTTGGATAACCAAGCTGACGAGATGGCACAATATAATGAGCTGGTAAAAGAAGTAGAGGACAGCGACAAGGAAGCGCGTGAGATTGTCTGCTATGAGTATGATGATACTATTCATGAGTATATTGACAAACGAACAGAACAGCTAAAGGAACAAGCAACGTTTGAGGAATTGATTAACAAGGTTGCGTTATATGAGAGTGAGTTGTTAGATTATGCAGAACGTTTGTTAAGTGATGATCCATTGAATGCAGATAGTGAAACAGCAATTGGAACACTTGATATGTTGGATGATGAAGCGATTGACTTATTCAAGTCTGTAGACGTTGATAATGAGTATCAAGGTTTAGAGTATTACAATACAGAATTAAACAAAGAAGACTAATAATACAGAGGAGATATTACAATGACACGAACATTAAAAGAAATTACAGAAACACTAACAGAACTTAAAACAAATAATCTTGAAGCTATCAAACAAGTTGAAGCAGAGATTGACAAGACTAATAAAGCCATTGCTAAAGCACAGCAACAGCAGGCAGAAGCACAAGAAACTGATGATATGAAAGCTTATGAGAAAACTAGTAATAGTCTTTGGAAAGCAAATACAACACTAGAATTTTTAAAGAATAAGTTAGATAAGTTAAATGAACCTTTATTATCTCAAGCAGAAGCAATGGATATTAAAGCAGAGATTGAAGATATCTTTGACAGTAAGAATAAAGAGTATTTTAAAAAGGCTTACGAACTAGTTAAAGCGTTAAC
>Ga0129306_1000886_pt1 | contig 40294 bp, 21 predicted proteins | sample P827metagenome_FD_94438 | JGI IMG/M metagenome (GOLD analysis project Ga0129306, IMG submission 94438) | Capybara group fecal microbial communities from Wisconsin, USA - P827 metagenome | ecosystem: Host-associated > Mammals > Digestive system > Large intestine > Fecal | place: USA: Wisconsin... | reverse complement strand
GGCGGAGAGCTTCGGACGCCGCAGGCGGTCGAAGACGCCGGCGATCGAGCCGCCGAACATCGCGGACACCGCCTTGCCGCCGAAGCGTTCGCGCGTCCGGCCGTCGTTCATCTGCCAGATCGAGAACCCGACGACGTCGGGGTTAGCCCACAGCGTCTCGAAGATGTCCGTCAGGTACTCGTCCTGGAACTCCTCCGTGTTCGGCGAGGCGTATTCGCCGCGCCGCCCGAACTCGCCGCCGCAGCCAGACTCGGACACCATGATCGGCTTGTCGGGATAGCGCGCGCGGAACTTCGCGACGATTCCGTTGAAGTTTGAGGAAACGGATTTCCTGAACTGCGCGTTGTCGCCGGGAACCATCGGTATCGTCCCCGGATATGCGTTGAACGAGACGATGTCCATGTTCGTGCAGCAGATGTCGCCGTCGGTGATGTTGCATGCAAACGTCACGAGGCGCCCCGGATTCTCGGCGCGTATCGTCTCGGCGAGAGTGTCGACGAGCGACTTGCATTCCTTCTTGTGGCTGGCGCACTCGTTGAGGAATCCGTAGATGATGACCGACGGATGGTTGAAGCTCGCGCGCACCATGTCGCGCGTCTCCTTCACCTGCATCTCGCAGAACTCCGCGTCCTTCAGCTCGCTCGGCGGGAAGTTGTTGTTCGTGTAGTCCTGTCCGTTGCCCCATCCGAGCGACTCCTCCCATACGAGCACGCCGTTTTCGTCGCAGAGGTCGAGGAAGCGTTCGCACTGCTGATAGTGCGCGCCGCGTATGAAGTTGCCGCCGAGCGCCTTCAGGCGCTGGATGTCCTGCAGCATGAGCGCTTCGCCCGTGGCCGCGCCGTTGAGCCAGTCGGACTCGTGCCGGTTGAAGCCCTTGAGGAACAGCTCCCTGCCGTTCAGGTATATCTTCCTGTCCCGCGCCTCGATCTGGCGGATACCGAAACGAGTTGAAAGTTTAAAGTTTAAAGTTGGAAGTTGAACGGACAGCCTATGAAGGTTCGGGGAGTCGGGAGACCACAGGCGGAAGTCCGGAACGGTGACGGCCGCGCGGCCGTCGCTCAATTTGACATTGACCTCCTGCCCGCCGTCAAATGCAAGCGTCACAGCGGAATCGCACCCATTCTCAACTTTGACCTCGACCTTGCCCGTCTTGTAGTCCAGCGTGCGGACAAAGACCTTCGGCTCGCGCTCGACGAGCTTCACGCCGTGGTAGAATCCGCCGTAGAAATAGAAGTCGTAGTACGGACGCGCCAGCTTCACGCGCGGCCACGAAAGGATGTTGTCGACCGCCGCGAAGACGGAGTGCTCGCCCGCGGCGAGAGGTCCGACGGGGATCTCGAGGCGCGCGTATGGATACGGATGAAGTCCCAAGTCCTTCCCGTCCAGCTCGAACTTCGCGCGGACGCCCATTCCGTCCACGACGAGGACCGCGTCCTTCATCGGCTTCGCGAGCGTGAACGACCGGCGGTAGAGTCCGGTGCCACGCTTCATGTACCACTTCGGCATCATGTCGTAGCACGCGGGGACGGGAATCGAATCCGTTGCCACGAAGTCGCCCTTCGCGGCCTCCTCTATCGGCTTACCCTCCTCGAAGCGGAAGCTCCAGCTCCCGTCAAGCGAAAGCGACTCCGCAGCCATGCCGCATGCGGCGGCAGCACAAAACAACAACGACAATATATGCGACTTCATTTTCATGCAACACATCCCATTAATCATTTCCTACTATTATACCACAAAACACCGTGAGAGAATCACGCAACTCGTTGCGAAGATATGAGAGAACATGAAGACAGGGGGGACAGTCCCCGGTAAATACCCGAGGCAGGTGGCGGGCACCTCGCGAGGTAGGCATAGGGTACCTCCCGAGGTGGGAATAAGATACCTCGCGAGGTAGGCATAGGGTACCTCGCGAGGTGGTTTTACGGTTCACTGTCGCGATGCAACAGCAGAACTGGCGTCGCGCTCAGCGGTTGGTCGCGTAGAGCGGACCGAAGTTCGCGCACGCGCGGTAGTCCGCGCCGGTCGGGTCGTCGCTCGCGCCGAAGAGTCCCCAGCAGTGCGGCTGGAAGACCTGCTCCTCCGGCACGTTGTGCATCGCGACAGGAATGCGCAGCATCGAGGCAAGCGTGATGAGGTCCGCGCCGATGTGTCCGTAGGCAATCGCGCCGTGGTTCGCCGCCCAGGCGTTCATCACGGAGTAGACGTCCTTGAAGAAGCCCTTCCCGGTGAGGCGCGGCGTGAACCAAGTGCACGGCCACTCGGGGTTCGTGCGCTCCATGAGCGTCTTCTGCTGCTTCGCGTCGAGCTCCACCGACCAGCCTTCGGCGATCTGCATGACCGGACCCTGCCCCTTCACGATGGAGATGCGGATCATCGTGAGCGGCATTCCCTTCGGCGTCAGGAACGACGACGAGAAGCCGCCGCCGCGGAAGTATTCCACGCCCGCCGGAACCCACTTCGTCGCCTTCAAGGTGGCGTCGATGTCCTTCTGGGTGACATCCCACCAGTTCTTGAACACCGGCTTCCCCTTCTCCTTCATCTCGCCCGCCGCGTCGAGGCAGCAGGAGCCAGAGTTGAGGAGGTGGATGATCCCCGCCTTCGCGTCCTTCGGGAGCCCCTTGCCCGTCGCGCGCTTGACGGCCGCGTCGCTCCAGTACGTGCGAACGTCGGCGAACATCGACGCCTTGTTCGTGAGGAGCCACATGAGGAGCATGCAGATTCCGTTGAGCGAGTCGTTCTCCGTCGCGAGGATCTGCGGCATCTTCTTTCCGTTCCAGTCGAACGACGTGTTGCACATCACCTCCGCGACGTCTCCGTTCGGCCAGTGGTCCGTCCACTGGCGCTGGCCCTGGAATCCGCCGGCGATGGCGTTTCTGCCGACCGCCTCCTCGCCGAAGCCCATCTCCTTGAGCTTGGGGTTGCCGGCCATCATGTCGCGGACGATTATCGCCATCTTCGCGATGAACTCCCAGTCCTTGTCTTTCGCCTCGCGCGACTTCTGGATCTTGGGCGGATTGTAGTCCTTGCCCTCCTTGAGGTTTGCGCGCATCCACGCGAGCGCCTTCTTGTACTCCTCCTTGTCGTAGATGCCCTCCTCGATGCGGCGGAGGATTTCGCACTCGTCCATGTTCTCGGGAGCGATGCCGAGGTAGTCCTGCATGAAGTTGACATCGACGAACGAGCCCGCGATGCCCATCGCGGAAGTTCCGATCGAGAGGTAGCTCTTGCCCTTCATCATCGCGACGGCGAGCCCCGCCTTCGCGAAGCGGAGTATCTTCTCGGCGACGTCGGCGGGGATCTTGTCGGACTCGTCGCGGTTCTGCACCTCGTGCCCGTAGATGCCGTACGCAGGCATTCCGCGCTGCGCATAGCCCGCGAGCATGCAGGCGAGATAGACGGCTCCCGGGCGCTCCGTTCCGTTGAAGCCCCAGACCGCCTTGGGCATGACGGGGTCAAGGTCCATCGTCTCCGTTCCGTAGCACCAGCAAGGCGTGACGGAAAGCGAAACGCCGACGTTGTTCGCGGCGAACTTGTTCGCGCACTGAGCGGCCTCGAACCTTCCGCCGATCGTCGTGTCGGCGATCACGCACTCGACCTTCGAGCCGTCGGGATAGCGGAGATTGTCGGAAATCAGCTTCGCGGCGGCCTTCGCCATCGCCATCGTCTGGTCCTCGAGCGACTCGCGAACGCCGCGGCGGCGTCCGTCGATGATGGGGCGGATGCCCACCCTGGGGAACGGGTTGTGCGTGAATACGGTCTGGTTCATTTCAGAGTCCTTTCGTTGCATAAGATTTCATCTGCGGCCATTATAGCACAACGACAACGGGCACTTCTATTTTTTCGTCCTGAAATTCACTGTTTTTTCATCCATTGTTTGGCGCACCGAGACGGTGCACCTCCGGAGGTGGAGCATCTTGCTCCGCCCTCCACTCGTGGCGCACCGAGACGGTGCACCTCCTTGCGGCTAACCCAAGGAGGTGGAGCATCTTGCTCCGCCCTTCCTCGTGGCGCGGCGAGACGCCGCACCTCCTTGTGCTTCGTGACATGCCCAAGGAGGTGGAGCTTCCAGCTCAGCCGCATATGGCCATGCTATGCGGAAAGGCGGCGGCGAATCCACGCGCCGCTGCGGAAGCGCAGGAAGAGCACCGTCGAGAGGACGGCGAAGAACGCCGGCATCGTCCACCAGAGCGCGAGAAGCGAGCGGTGGAACGCGGCGACGGCAAGTACCGCCGGCATCCAGAGGCAGATGTCGCAGCCGAGCTTCGCGCCCATGACGAACTTGACGTCGCCTACGCCGCGCAAGGCCCCCTCGAACACCATGCCGATACCTTCCCCAACCTCGCGCACGAGCATTATGAGAAACAGCATGCGCACGGAAGCGCGCCACGCCTCCGCGGTGAACTCCGCATCTTTAGGGAGGAACACGTCCGCAACCACGCCGGAGAGCGGCAGCAGGACGCAGTAGACGGCCGCAAGCAAGCCAAGGCAAAGGAACACTCCCGTCCGGACGGTGCGCCTCACCGCCTCCGTATCGTTCGCGCCGTGCCTCCTGCCGGACACTATGCAGATGCCGTCCGAAAGCGCGCACATCACGCAGTAGAAGAGGTTGTTGACGGCGAACACGACGTTTGCCGAACCCGCGCCGAGCGCGTCAAAACGTCCGAGGACAAGAGTAAAGACAGTGAATGCGACGCAGGAGGCGAACGCCGTCATTCCGTTGAACGCGCCCGTTCGCAGGATTTTCCACATAAGCGGGAAGTCCGGCCTCAGCGCTCCGTCGCGTCCATGCGCGCGCACGAGCGCGTCGCGGCATACCGCCGCGCCCTGCAGCGCGGCGACGGACGCAAGCGAGATGACGCCCGCGATCGCGGCGCCCGCGTTGCCCATCGCGGGGACAGGGCCCCAGCCGTCTATGAATATCGGGCTCAGGGCGATGTTGACGAGAACGCCGGCCACGCCGCAGACCGAGACCCACCCGGTGCGGCCCTGGCCGGTGAGGAGTCCGGCAAGAACGCCGCTCAGGATCGTGAAGAATCCGCCGGGGACGTAGATCGCGATATACGCTTTCTCCCCCGCGGCGACTTCCGGCGCATGCGCCGCGACGTCGACAAGCGCGAACGCAGCAAACGCGAGGAGCACGAGGAGCGGAATCGAGAGGACCGAAAGCCACACTCCCTGCGCGAACGCCCTGACCGCGTCGCGTCCGCGTCCGGCTCCGTGGAACTGCGCGACGTAGACGGAGGTGTAGCCGATCGCCGCCGAAAGGAGGCATACGAACATGACGGAGACCATTGACGCCGAAAGCGACGCCTGCAGCGCGGCGCATCCTCTCTGGGAAAGGAGGAAACGCTCCCAGATGCTGTTCGCCGCGTAGACAAGCTGCATGGCGGCAAGCGGCAGGACGACCTTAAGCGTCTCCGCAAAGCCTCCACCCGGCACCACATCTCTATTTTCGTCAGACATCGTCGACTCTATAATGTTGTTTGGTTTCTTTGCTATAATAGTTTACCATAATTTTGGCGCGGCGAGACGCCGCACCTCCTTGCGCTTCGCAACTTGCCCAAGGAGGTGGAGCATCTTGCTCCGCCTATCGTGGCGCGGCGAGACGCCGCACCTCCTTGCGCTTCGCGACATGCCCAAGGAGGTGGAGCATCTTGCTCCGCCTATCGTGGCACGGCGAGACGCCGCACCTCCTTGTGCTACAGCACTTCGCCGACGGCATAAGGGGTGTCGCTCGCGACAATGGAGAGAAAGAGAGCGGGATAGGACTTGGCCGTGGCAGGGTCAAGCGTCGAGGCCACGAACAAATGCGCTGTGCCGTCGGAAAACCAGCTCTCCGTCGCCGCAGTCCACGGACCGCTGATCGACTGCGCGACAAAAGGCGTGTAGTAAATTCCCTTCACGGTCGTCGCGACGGCGGCGCTGAGTGTGTCGTCGACAAGGCTCATCGCAGGGACGGCACCCTCGCCGGAACCATAACCGCTAATCACGGGCGGCACGCCCCCAAGCCGCTCGAGGAGGTCGTCTCCGTCGGGCGCGCTCTCCTGTCCCTTCGCCACCACGTCGACGCGGAGCCGCCCTATGACCTCGCGCTCCGCGTTGCGGCACTCGTAGACGAGGAACCTGCCGGTCGCCGTTGTCGCGGGCACAGTCAGGACCTGGTCGAGCCCGATCGGATTGAACATGGGCATGTTGCCGCAGAACCAGTAGGCGTTCTTGTCGGACGCGTTCTCGGGTGAAAGCCGGCACCTGAGCTTCCGCGTCTCACCCGGATACATCTTGATTTCATAGCGGCTGTACTGCGCATTCCAGACAAGGCCGTTGTTCACGAGCTCCAGCTTCGTCGTCTTGACGTATGACGCCTTCTCCGCGTCGATCTGGGCCTGCGTCTTGTAGTTCGCTGGCAACGTCGCGGCCTGGACGAGTCCGAAGCCATAGACCTTCGAACGTCCCTCCGCAAGCTTGCGGCAGGCGTCCTTCAGGATGCCGTAGATTTCGTCGCACGTAAGTTCGGGATTCTGCTGCAGGTAGAGAGCGATGATTCCCGTTACCATCGGCGCGGCGAAGGACGAGCCGCCGTTCACGCCTGTCGCGCCGGTGCGCGAGGTGAATACCGGCACGTTTTGCCCGAACGCGCAGAAGTCCTTCGCCCAGTTGTCGTTGAGTCCGGCAGACTCAAGCGCGCGCGTAATGCCGCCGACGTTGATGACGCCCTCCATGTCCTGCGGAAAGGACAGTGTCTCGTTCGGGGCGTTTCCGCCTGCCGCGACGAGGATGAGCCCGTAGTCGTCGATCATCGTCCGAATCTGCTGCCGCGCCCATTCGAGCTGCGACTCAGTGTAGTCGAACGGCGTGTATCCGCCGCTGAAGTTCACGACTTTGCAGCCGTTCGTGAGGCACCACCAGAGGCCGTTGATGTCGTCGACGAAATCCGTTCCCTCGTAGGCGTAGAGCGAACACTCGGGCGCGATGCCGAAGGTGTCGGAGGCGATGATTCCCTCGACTCCGGTTCCGTGCGGCGCGCCCGACGGGTTCCCGTGTATTGCCGCGCACTTGAGGTTCGTGTGCGTGCCGGTCACGATGTCGCCAATCCCCGTATCGACCACGCCGACCTTGACGCCGCGCCCCGTGATGCCGGTGTTGAGCAGATTCGTGACGCCAAGCTCGCCGAGATACCACGCCTTCGCAGCATCGTAGGTCGGGACGTAGGACTTCGGACCGTCGTCCGAGCCGTCGTCGTCCGCCTGCGGCAGCGCGAAGCGCCAGATCTGCCCGGCCTTGTCCGTCGTTGGCTGCGCGTCGGAGCGGGAATACGCGGAGTAGCCGAGCTGGGCGCGGCCGTAGCCGAGGTAGAAGTGCCCCTTCGCGTAGGTGAACGACTCGAAGTACTGGTCGCTCCGGACCGTCGCAAGCTTCTCGAACGTCGCGCCGTCGCGCGTCTTCCAGATGCCATGCTCGATGTCAGAGGTCGAGTTGCGCTTCACCGTCATCACGTAGAGGCTGCCGCCGACGGCGGCGAAGTCGATCGGATGCGCAAGGCCGTCCTCGAAGGCGAGGCGCTCGGACGAGATCGCGCCGTTCACGTCCATCGTCGCGGAGAACGCGCCGAGCGGCAGGCCCATCACGTAGTTCTGCGTGACGATGTAGTAGAGCCGTCCCCTGAAGGGCGTGATGCGGCGCACGTTGACGAGCGCGCCCCAGTGTCCGCCCGACCTGAGTTCGCCGTCGGACATCTGCCATCCGTTGAAGAACGCGTCCCAGGTTGTCGCCTCCTCGTGGAACCGTCCGTCCGCTTCCGAGAGGCGCCAGAGCGTCGGATCGTTGAGCTCGGGGGCGACTGTGTTGTAGTAGAGGCACGTCAGGACGACGCAGCCGTTCTCGAACGGAAATATCGAGACGAATCGCCTGAGGTCCTGTTTCGTCTCGAAGTTGACGTTCGTGCTCACTTCGCCGGTCACGTTGTTCGTCGTGAAGGAATAGTCGACGAGCTTGCGGTACGATCCGTAGGCATCGTCGTACCCGGTCGTGACGGATCCCATCTGGCGCGAGAACATCGTGTCGTCCTTGAGCCAGTACGGACTTCCGGCGATGCCAAAGCCAGTGAAATAGAGGTTTGTCTTGTATTCGCAGAAGTCCCAGAGGTGCGTGTAGGTGCCGTAGTTGCCCGAGCCGCCGATCAGCTTGTGGAACGGATTCCAGTCTACGTTGGCGGTCTTCGACCACGTGCCGTCGGGATCGCGCACGAAAAAGAAGCCGTAGTTCGCATCGTGCTCCTTCGCGTCCGTCGCGCGCGTCCAGACGCGTCCGTCGGAGAACTTCTTGAAGTCCTCGATCTGTTCCGAGCCGGCGGAGTACTCGTTCGTCCAGGACGGCGTCGCGCCGGGAAGGATCGTCACGATTGGAATGGGGCCGGAGTTGTTGTTCCACTCGCCCGCGCCGACGTAGATGCGTCCGTCGATGTACTTGAGGCAGTGGACGGCGCGCGCGAGGAGAGTGGCGTCGTCCGTCCCCGTACCCCAGCGCGCCTCGGCGGGGGCGAAAAGGTATTCGAGCGAGGCGGTCGCGTCGACGGATTCTGCGCGCGTTGCAGATGCAGTGAGAAGCGCCGCGAACGCGGCAACAGCTTTGATCGTTTTCATCATGCGCCCATTATAGCGAAAATTTCGCGGCGCACTTATAAAATCATCTTCGGGTATTTTTGATTTTATAGCCACCCCCCGCCCGTGGCGCACCGAGACGGTGCACCTCCTTGCGACTTACCCAAGGAGGTGGAGCTTCCAGCTCCGCCGTTCCCACTCGTGGCGCGGCGAGACGCACCCCTGCTAGGGCATCCGCTTCGCGGACAGCCTTCGGCTGGGGGATATGCACCTCCTTGCAACTTGCCCAAGGAGGTGGAGCATCTTGCTCCGCCTATCGTGGCGCGGCGAGACGCCACACCTCCTTGGCGGGGCACTCAGCGGGCGGAGACTTCGAGGAAGTCGATGTCCGGCAGTGTTTCCGCGCCTGTCACCTTGACCTCGTTGTCGCCGGGCTTAAGCGTCACGGCGGCGGCAAGGTCCTTGAGCGCGACAGGACGGCCATTGAGCGAGAGGACTATCTTACCGCCCTCGCCGAGGGTGTGGAGCTTGAGCGAATACTTGCCGCCCTTCGCGCTCCAGATGTGCCTCCAGACGAGAGGTCCGCCCTTCCCGCCGACCTGGGACGCCACGACGCCGCCAGACGCCTCCGGAACCTGCTTGTAGTAGGCTGTGCCGGCCTCAACCGGGTTCTTGAGCTCCTGATAGGTCTCCATCCACGCCGTCTCGCCTTCGTAGATACGGCGCTCGAGACGCTTCTCGGCCGTCAGCCTGTAGATGCGCGTCGCATGGCCAGGCACACTGACGGACAGCTTGCCCTCGACCGGCGAGAGATCCTTGCGCTCGAACAGATCGCGAACCGCGGTTTTGCCGGCTAGCTCGATGTCCGCGAGGTCGACGGACATCATCCGCTCGCCGTCCTCCGTGTTGAGGAACGCGACGGCGCGAACAAGGCCGTGCGCGGTCTCGAGGTCCTTCACGAGCACGTAGGCCTCGCCTTCGCGCTTCGCGACGTACGCCTGCTGGCAGAGCGGATCCTGGTCCAGTGCGATGAGCTCGCGGTTCTTGAGAAGGTCCATCGCGTAGCTCTTCCCCTTTGAGTAGCGCAGCTGCTGGAGGTCGCATCCGATGAGAAGAGGCGAAGCCATCATGCACCAGATGCCGAAGTGCGTCTTGTCCTCCTCTTTGGCAAGTCCGCGCCCGACCTCGAGCATGTCCATGTCGTTGAAGGCGCCGGGACCGGCGTAGGCCGAGAGATAGAGCGCCTGGTGGATGATGTCGTTGACGCTATTCCACCGCGGCGCAATGTCGTGGCTCATGCGCCAGGAGCTGCCGATCTCGCCGACCCAGGTGCCTGGATAGTCCCAGCGGCAGATGTTGATCCTCACGCCCGGCTTCACTGCGTCGAACGTCTTGCGGATGAGCGTGTAGCGCTCCTTCGCGTCCATGTCGACCTTCGCCGTGTTGCCGCGCTTCGTGCCGCCGCAGAAGTCGATCTTGATGAAGTCGAAGCCGAGCTCCTTGAAGAAATACTCCGCGTCCTGGCGCTCGTGGTTCCAGAGGCCGACGCCGATGCCCATCTTGTCGTTGTCGAAGATGCTGCCGCATGTGTTCTCGCCGCCGTCGGAGTAGATGCCGGCCTTGAGGCCAAGCGAATGGATGTGGTCGACGACGGGCTTGAGTCCGTTGGGGAAGCGCTTCGGGTGCGTCTTGAGCCGTCCGTTCTCGTCACGTCCGCCGAAATAGCCGTCGTCGATGTTGATGTAGACGTAGCCGCACTTGTCGAGCTCCAACTCCTTGACAAGGTCGGCGTGGTGCTTGATCGTCCCCTCGCTGATGTTGACGCGGAATGCGTTCCACGAGCTCCAGCCCATCGTCGGCGTCTCGACGGGAGCCCCCGCCTCGGACGCTAGAGCGGCAAACACGGCTGCTCCCGCGAAAACAGATCGACGAAATCCCTCACATAGGCTCACAAGACACTCCTTTCGCTTTGCTTGGTCTTAATGGAACACAGTATACCATAATTCGCCGTCCCCTCGTGGCGCACCGAGACGGCGCACCTCCTTGCGGCTTACCCAAGGAGGTGGAGCTTCCAGCTCCGCCACTCGTATGTGGCGCGGCGAGGCGCCGCACCTCCAGAGGCGAAGCGTCCCGCTCCGCCGCCAACACTCGTTACCGGATGATGATAACCATGCCGCCAGAAGCGAGTTCTACGGATAGGTACTGCGGACCTACGGATTCGGTGTCCGCTCCACTCATCCACGCAAAGTTGAGAGACTCGGCGGATTTGAGTTTGCCATCCGACGATGTCGTGGCCACGAAGGCATTGGTATTCATGCCGTAGGAGGCGGAGAGGGACCAGTCGACGAGCTTAAACGGCCCTTTGGCTCGAGCAACGCGCGCGGGGCAATTCCTGGGGATATACACCTCAAGCTTGCCGTCGCCGGGGTCGAGGTTCTTTCTTGTGTTCGGAATCATAGAGGACTGGCTGAGCGGGGCGGCGGCGTACGGTGTCGCAGGCAGCTCGTAGACGAGCAGAGTCGGGTCAGATGCCGCCGCAATGCCGTACACCTTTACGGCCGGCGTAGTTCCGCGGAAGGTGATGGACGAAAACTTGAACTCATGATCCGGTATCTCGAGCGTTGAATTGTCCACGATGACGGCGGAGGGATTCGAGTTATTGCTTTCGCGGAGCAGAACGGAACTGCCGCCGGCGATGTCGAGCGTGAAGTTCGCGGACGGATTGTAGCCCTTTATCTTGAACGCGGCCCGGTTGCGAAGACGAAGCACGGAGTTCGTGCCCGGCGAGAAGCTCTTCGCGGAACTCCAGAAGTTGGCGTTGTCGGCGAGCGTGACGCCATCGAGCGTCAGCGTAGCACTCGCGCCGGTCGCCGAGAAGTTTGGCGCGATGAGCGAAACATTGTCGCCAACGAGCGTAATCGATGCGCCTGCGGGCAGGACGGAGAGCGAGGCGACAGTCGTGTCCGCAGAAAGCATGACCGAGTTCGTGCCGTCAACAGGGAAATTCGCCGTAGAGGCAGTAGTCGGATAGCCGATTCCCGTACCGGAGCAAGTCCAGTTGGCGGCGTTCGTCCAGAACCCCTGTTCGACTTCTGCCTTCCATGTGTAGGTGAGAGAATCGCTCACAGATACATCTGTAACGGCCGTTTCGTCGGACCATTCTTGCTGGCTGTAGGCGTTGGAACTTGTGACCTTTCCGTACCAGACACCCTCGCCAGGGAACAGCCCCGAAACCGTCCACGCGCCGCCCGCAGGATTGGCCGTGTAGTTTGTCGTGCCAACGACAGTCCAGTCGGACCGGTCCCGCGAAATCCAGAGTGTGAGAGTCGTAATGCCGGAGCCGAACACGTCGAACGTGCCCGACGCCGTTCCGGCACCGTTCACCGAAACGAGCGAGAGCGTGTCGTTGAGTTCCGTGCCGCAAACGAGCGAACAGGTGCCGATGTCCGTCGTTACCGTCCCGTTGTTGTCGTTCGCGACGACGAGGCGGTAGTAGTAGGTGCCGTCACCGAAGCCGCTGAACGGCAGCGCGAAGGCGCCCGTCGCTGTGACGGTGCCGAGCACGGCGGACGAGCCGAGCGCGGAGGTCGTGCCGTACTCGAGCGTGACGGTCGCCTGCGTCGCGCCTGAGCCGAAGTTGGCGACGCTGCCGGGGAAGACCATGCCGCCGTTGTCGGGATAGGGGGTGCCGAAGGTCACGTCGAGCGGCGCGGCATTGGGGTCGTAGGAGCCGTCGATGAGGACGTCCACGTATTGCGGATAGGCGGATGTGCTGCCGCTCATGTGCGAGGTGGTGAAGACCTCCTCCGACGTGCGCAGCGTCGGATAGGTGACGTTGGCCTGGTTGAAGCCTTTCGCGGCGTTGTTGTCCCACTTGACAAGACGGTAGGTCTGCTTCGCGCCGCTCGCGAAGGCGGGCGAGTTCGTGTCGATTTCGAAGACCACGGACCCGGACGGCGAGAAGTCAATGGCGGCCTTGTTCATGATGGGGCCGTTCGCATACGGGGAGGCGGGCAGGACGAAGTGGAAGGTGATCGTGCCGGAGATGGAGGGATCGGACTGGAAGAACCGCATTTCCGGCGCGCTTCCCTTGAACGTGATGACCGCGTTGCTGGCGGATTTGAATGGATTGAGAGAACCATCAAGTTTTCCGTCGTCGAGCGTCAGATTCAGCCCGTTGATGGTGTTGTTCCATTTCCGGACCCACACCTGGCCGCCGCTCTCGGCTACAAGATGGACGCCGTTCTGGACCGTAAGGCCACCAAAATTGACGCTGCCGCCGTTCTTCGCGACAACCGTGCAGTCCGCGGAAAAGGTGACCGTGTTTTCGTTGAGTCCCCAGACGCTGTTATTGAGAGTCGAATAGTTGGGGTAGAGGTCAATGCCATCGAAAATAAACGTGCCGGTGGCATCTACCGTGCCGGGGAAGCCGGTCTTGACCGAAAGGCCGTACTTGGTTCCCGATGTGGCGGTCTGGAATGTGACGTTCGCGCCATTGGAGATGCCGGTGAGCTGGTTGACGGCCGTGTTTGCCGAAAGCGTGACCGTGGCGGTGATGCCATCGAAGCTCACGTTGTCGGAGGTGCCGGGGGCGGCCGCCGGCGTGGCACCGTCCACGAGCCAGTTGGCGGGGTCGGACCAGGCGCCGGTCGAGACGTCGGAGTTCCAGGTGTAGTCTGCCGACATCGCCGTTGCGGCGAGGACTGCGAAAAACATGGCTGAGATCAGCTTTTTCATAGTCAGGTTCCTTGTGTTTTCTGGTATGCCCGAACTTCTTATTGACATTTTACCAGATTTTCCGACGCGAGGAATACATTTTCATACACAATTTTTTATTGTTTCATAAACTATGCTTTGGCGCGGCGAGACGCCGCACCTCCTTGTGCTTTGCGCCCTACCCAAGGAGGTGGAGCTTCCAGCTCCGCCACACCCACTCGTGGCGCGGCGAGACGCCGCACCTCCTTGCGGCTTACCCAAGGAGGTGGAGCTTCCAGCTCCGCCACCATCCATCGTTACCTGACGATGATGGTCATCCCAGACTTATTCTTCGTGACCTGGATCTCGTAGTATGTCGTCTCGTCCTCGACGACTTCGACGTTGTATTTCACTCTATACCCAGCCGTCACACTGTCGAAATACCTCCCGTCGTGTCCAGTGACCGCATCGACCGTGCGCATGACAGTCCAAGTCCCCTGCTTCACCTTGCCCGCCTCGATAATGTCAAGGTTGCCGCCGTTGATCGTGACCTTGCAGCGGTAGTTGCTCGTTCCGGATGTGGTCACGAACGTCGAGCGACCGTCGCCGCGCACCGTCGCCACCAGATGCGATCCCGTCTTGAAGATCAACTGCTGGTAGGCGCAGTTAGAATTACAGGGTTCGGTGAACCGCAGCGAACCCTCGCGGAAACCGTCGTAGGCAAGTCCGCCAGGGATGAGATAGCCGTTCGGCCCCACTACGCAACTATTATCCACCCAGTTGTCGTAGTCGACATCGTCGCCCAACCAAAGCTTGCCTTTCTGCTTCGGAGCATTAGAATCAGTGGCATTGACGGCGGAGTTTCCGGCGATGCCGCGCAGGTTGGCCGACTTTGAGTGATCACTGATATAGCCGGTTCGGTTCCAGTTGCCGTAGCCAGTGTCGAAAACCGTGTTCGTGGCGTCGTGAAATGAGTTCAAGCCTTTTTTCAACCGCGCGCGGTACGCGCCGAAGAAACGGGACATGTCGGTGTAGGGAATCGGATCCCGGGCATAATCTACGAACCTGTAGTCGAAAACCTGCTTGAACGGGTCGGCGTTCCAGGTCGTGTCCAGCGCTACGTTGAGGTGATTGGCTTCGGCGCCCACGCCGTTGATGTAGAAGAACTGGTCGCAGACTTTCAGCGTACCGTTCGTAATTGTGCCGCAGTACACAAAGTTGCCGCTGCGGCGAGGACGGATCACGCCCGACTTGACCGTCAGCGTATGCCCGCCAAGGTCGAGCTTGGCCTTATTGTGCATCTTGAGGGCGTTGATCGTCACGTCGGCCGTCAGAACCACGTTGCTGGAGGCGTCGGTCAGGTAAACGGTATCGTTCTCTCCGGCGTTCTGGATGTCATCCGTATTGTCGTACGCGGAGTCTCCAATTTCCGTCAGCTTGCCCTCGGCGGTCAGCTTAAGTATCTCGCACGGGCCGCCGTTGTTCGACGTCGCCGCGAACTGCGGGGCCACGCCGTTGTAAACCTTGACCCCGCTCGTGTCCGTAATCGCGAACGTGTTGGGCTTCGTCTCCAGAACCGCGCAGGCCCCCGTCGACTCGAACTTCCCGAACACGGAGCTTGAGTTGCACTTCAGCTTCGGGCAGCCGGCGCCAAGGACGAGCTTGGCAGCGGTGAGCGACTTCCATTCTCCGGACACTTCCACGTTTTCGCTGAGCGTCAGGCTCTTGAAGGTGAAGTTGTCATCCAGCGTCACCGTGATGGATGTACTGTTGGTCATCGATCCCTGGACGATGACATCATCGCTCGCGCCCGGCGCCACTGTCGCGGCGACGCCGTTTACGAGCCAGTTCGACGGCTCGGATGCATTGCCGGATTTTACGTTGGTGTTCCAGACGTACGTATCGGCCATTGCGGCCGCTGCGGCGAGGACTGCGAAAAACATGGCAGAGATCAGCTTTTTCATAGTCAGGTTCCTTGTGTTTTCTGGTATGCCCGAACTTCTGATTGAGATTTTACCAGATTTTCCGACGCGAGGAATACATTTTCATACACAATTTTTTATTGTTTTATGAACTATGCTTTGGCGCGGCAAGATGCCGCTCCTCCTTGCTTTGGCGCACCGAGACGGTGCACCTCCTTGTGCTTCGCAACTTATCCAAGGAGGTGGAGCTTCCAGCTCCGCCGTTCGTACGTGGCGCACCGGGACGGTGCACCTCCTTGTGCTTTGCAACCTACCCAAGGAGGTGGAGCTTCCAGCTCCGCCGCCGCCACCTCTTTGCCGCTACACAACGAGCAAGTCTTCAAAACCCTTCTTTATGTACACCGGCACATCTGACCCGCCAGGGTTGCGCGCAATATAGCGCGAGACACGCGCGAAATGAACCGCATTGCGTACAAGGCGATCCCAGCTCTCGTGCTGCCAAAGCTGTCCATCCTTATTCGACCGCCTGTTGATCTCCTTCGCCGTAAAGCTCTTCCAGGAGTGGAGGATCGCCGACATCTCATGACCATTCAAAGGACGAAACAGCACATGCACATGGTTTCCCATGACAACAAACGCATAGACATCATATCGCGTCCCGTCAAAATGGAGGATCGCATTCCACACAATCTCGCGATTCTCCTTTTCGCCAAGGACACACGATCCGAATCCAGCATCCAGCCACTTGTCTAAACGCGCGCCGAACTCGCGCCCATACTCCTCCGCCTCTTCGTCCGTCCAGGGGCGAGGATGCGCTTCAAGCCACACTTTGCGATCTTCCTCCCATTGCGCGAGCTTCTCGGCCGGGAGCGAGTCGGCGAGACGAAAAGTGACAAAGACGCAGGTCTCTTCCTGTTCCCAATGAGGAAGGTGGTGCAAGGACTTGTCGATTGCACCATATGGCGAAAGAAAACGCGGGTATTCCATGAGTCAATTATAGCACGAGCGTCAAGGTGCCCTCCACTCGTGGCGCACCGGGACGGTGCACCTCCTTGTGCTTTGCGACTTACCCAAGGAGGTGGAGCTTCCAGCTCCGCCGTTCGTACGTGGCGCGGCGAGACGCACCCCTGCTAGGGCATCCGCTTCGCGGACAGCCTTCGGCTGGGGGATACGCACCTCCTTGCGCTTTGCGACTTACCCAAGGAGGTGGAGCTTCTAGCTCCGCCGTTCGTACGTGGCGCACCGGGACGGTGCACCTCCTTGCGCTTTGCGCCTTACCCAAGGAGGTGGAGCTTCCAGCTCCGCCGCCCACTCGTGGCGCGGCAAGATGCCGCACCTCCTTGTTTTGGCGCGGCGAGACGCCGCTATCTGAGTTTGACGCTGAAGCCAGACTGCTTCTTAGTGACCTGAACGCCGTAGGTGCCGTCGCCAAGATCCACATTGTAAGCGACCTTGTAGCCCTGAATGCCCCTGCCGTTTGCACCGGCGTTGGCGAAGTACCCGGTCGTCTCCTTGCCGGTCTTGAGCACGGTCCAAGGTCCGATGCCGCCCTTGACCCGTCCCGATTCCTCCAGCACGAGGTCGCCCGCGAGCGTGACGTCGAGGAAGGTGCCCGCCGACTGCGTCTGCGACGCGTCGAGCCACGAGCACGTGCCGTCGGGGCGAAGCGTGACCTTGAGCTTGGCCCCGTCGCGGAACTCGAGCGCGCTCAGTTTCGGGAGCTCGCCCTGCGGGGTCACGTAGGGGATCGAGAAGCAACCGCGGCGCCCGCCGTCGTAGTCGACGCAGCCCGGCTTGACGATACCGCCGTGGCCGACGACAACGCGGCCCTCCTGCAAGGCGAAATCCGCCTGGTCTTCGGCCGACGCCAAGTCGCCGAGCCAGAGGCCGCACTTCCACTTGTCCTGGAAGTTGATCGAGCCAACGCCGGACAGTCCGCGGAAGAGAACTTTCGCGTAGTGGTCGCCTGCACGGATTGCGCCGCCGCGCATTTCGACGACCGCGTTGGTCCCGCACATGCTCGACGAAACCGAATAGTTCTGGTTCGGCGGAGCCGCGAAGGTCCCGACGAAGGTGGCGTAGGTGGCGTACCTGTTCCACCCCATCTGCTGGGCGTTGTGCGCAAGCATGACCGTCTCCGGGTCGCCGTTTCCGTCCACGGCGAAATCGACCTTGTTGCGGGCATCGCTGTTGTTCGTGCCGTCGCCGAGGGCGTCTGGGCGGCCGAGCTTGACGACGCCGTTCTGGATGAGATGGCCGAACATGCCCTTGTCTCCTTCGCGGAAGACGCCGGAGCGGACGGTGACAGTGTGCCCGCCGAGGTCGATGTTCCCGTCCTGGAAGAGGAATGCGTTGACTGTGACGTCTTCCGTGAGCGTGAAGTCGTTGGTGATGCAGACGTTGTCGGTCTCCGTCGCGCCGGCGAGCGTCGTCAACATCGTCGACTGCGGGATCTTCCGCACTTCGCCGTTCACGATCGTGCAGGCACCCTTGCCATACAGGGTGTCGTTGAGCATGAAGTTCGGGCAGACGGGGATCTTTGACGTGGCGTCCGCGAGCGAAGCGGTGCCGCCGACAAGCTCGATGCCCGTGGCGTCGTCGAAGGCGACGAGCGGACGGTCCCCGGTGTTGGCCGATTCGCGGATGCTGACGACCGGAACGCCGGAGCCGGGGACCGCCTCAAACGAGGCGAACCGGATTCCATACTGCGTGTACTGGCTGAGGCTGATGCAGTTCGGCCCGCCGACGAGCTTCAGCTTGCCGAAGGTCCGCGCCGGGCCGCTTCCGTAGATCGCCTCGCCGTAAAGCGTGCCGCCGTTCACGAGGACGATGTCCGTGGCCGCGCTCGAGGCCGCCTCCGCCCAGCCCATGTTCTCGATCACGAGCTGCTTGAGTCCGGCGAGGTCGGAGATCTGATTCGCGAGCTTGACCGAATCGAGGACGAGGGTGCCGCCACCACTCCCGGACATAGTGACGGAACCCGTGAGCGTGCGGGTTGTCATCGTCTTGTCGGAGCGGAACGCATGCTTGCCGACGGAGGAGACCTCGAGGCTCGCGACCGTGACGTTGGCCGCAAGCGTGACGTCGCTCTCCGCGTCGCCGAAGACGACCGAATCGCCGTCGCCAGGACACGAGGTACCGTCGCCGCCCGTCCAGTTCGCGGGGTCAGACCATTCGCCCGTGGCGACGGACGACTTCCATGTATATTCGGTGGCCATCGCCGCTGCGGCGAGGACCGCGAGGAACATTGCTGCAACTGCTTTTTTCATGATCTGTTTTTCCTTGTTTTTGTTTTTCGTCAAGCCCCGTTCGGAACTTGCGAAAGGAATTATAGCAGATTTTAGGCGCAGTAAATACAAATTCATACACGGCTATTTATGATTTTATGAACGGCGCGATACACAAGAGGCGCACCGAGACGGTGCACCTCCTTGGGTTGGCGCGGCGAGACACCGCACCTCCTTGGGTTTGCAACTTACTTCCGCTTGGCGGACTTCTCGACGTAGACCTGGTTGTCGCCGGTCGGGGTGTGTCCGTGGCGCGAGCCCTGCACCCAGGTGATCGACTTAGGTGACTTGATCGCGTTGTAGAAGAGCGCGAGGCCCGACGGCGGGCAGGTGTAGTCGCCGAGTCCCGCGCGCGAAATCTCCACGGGGCACTTCGCGCGGGCGATGTGGCTCACGGCGTCGTAGTAGCCGAGCCCCGGCGCCCAGGGAATGTGCCACGGACCGCGTATGCGCTTTCCGTCGACGAAGCCCAAGTTGCAGCCCCAGGTGATGAAGGGACGCGCCAGCGTGACGTCCTTGTCGAGCCCCGCCGCCCAGCTCGTCTGCAGTCCGCCCTGGCTGCCGCCTTCGACGATCAGGTCCTTGCCGTTCCACTCGACGCGCGTCTTCATGAACTCGAGCGCGCGCAGGACGCGCAGCGCCATCCCGTGGAAATACGCGGTGTCGGGATCGGCGTTCTCCTCCTTCGAGAACGCGTACTGCTGTCCCTTCGGCGCGATCTTCGAGAAAAAGTCTTTGTAATAGCCGCTGTCCTTGCCGAGGTCATAGCCGTGGGCGTTGACGTCGAAGAATATCTCGCCCTTCTGCGCCGGCCAGTACGGAGGCTGCTGGACGCCGGTGCCGTATCCCTGGAAATGGATGCGCGCGACGCAGCTCTTCGCCTTGGCGTCCGCGGGGACCATCAGGTATCCCGTGACGGGACGCGGGCCCGCGCAATCGACGGTGACGGCGTAGATCTTCTTCTCGGCGGTCGAACGGACCTCCTTGACGTCGGCCTTGATCGGAACCTTCTTCAGCTCCGCCTTCTGCTTCGCCCAGTAGGCGTCGAAGTCCTTCGGCTCCGGCTTCTCGAGCGCGATCTTGTCGACGTCCGCACCAGCGCCGCCGTCGAAGAAGACGCTCTTGTCGTTGTCCCAGCCCTCGTTGCCCGGGGCGGGCATGCTCCTTTGGACCCAATGCCCGCCGCCACCGGCGACGACATGCGCCTGGAGCCGCACGAAGCCCGCGCACTCGAGACGCGTCGTCACTACGCAGGTTTCGCCAACCACGAGCCTGCTCTCGCCCTTCTCCACCTTGCCGTCGTCGCCGGTACGCTCCCAGCGGACGCGGTAGCGGTCGTTCGTCGGCACGGCGTCGAGCCCGTCGGTGCGGATCGTGAAGACAATCGGCTCGCCGACCTTGTAGGCGACGGGGTTCTCCTTGTCGGTGCGGCCCTTGAGCTGCATTTTGTCGAAAGGAGTCTCCCCCGCGAACGCAGCCGCGGACAGCAGGCAGACGCCGGCGTTGACGATCCAGGTTCTCAGTTTGATTCTCTTCATTTCGTTTCTCCTAACATGATGGCGCGGAACGCGGCGATTTCGGCATCCGTCACTCCGCGGCGACGGACTGACGCCACTTGCCGTCCTTGTATCCGCGGCACGTGCCGAGCGGAAGATCCGCACCGTTGACGACGTTCCAGCCCTGGGGCAGATCGAACCAGGCGTAACGGTACGAGAACGCGTCGGTCACCTTCGGATGCGTGAGGACGATGGTGTCACCGACGATCTTGGCGTCCGCGAAGTAAGTCGGAAGCGTCTCCACCTCCTTGCCCTTGGCGTCGACCGACTTCACGGGCGCACCGGAGATCTCAAAGCCCTTCGGGGCGAGTCCGTCACGCGTCTTGAGTCCCTTCGCGTTCCGGAAGTGCAGGACGATCCGGTTCCCGAGATACTCGGCCTTTTCGACCGAAGGCGAGGTCCCGAGGATGTTCTTCCCGTAGAAGTTCTGAAGCGCGGTGAGCGCCCAGCGCTCGCCGACCTCCTGCTTGCGGACGGGATGGATGTCCTTCTCGCCGAGGTCGAGGAGCGAGACGAAGGAACAGTCGGGGATCGCCAGCGCCGCCTCGATGTTCGCACAGCGCATATCGGCCGTCACGGACCAGTCGGGACGCTTGTTCTCGCCCGCAGCGATGCGCTTGTCGGTGTTGCCGATCGCATGCGGGGCGATCTCGGTGATGATCACCGGGAGACGGTCCTTGTAGGTGAACTTCTCGCGCCACGAGCCGACGATCGTCTCAAGGCAGTGCGTCCACTGCGTATCGAAGCCGAGATTGCTGCAGCCCTGGTACCAGACGACGCCCTTGAGGCCCATCGGGAAGAGCGGATAGACGAGTCCGTTGAACATGCTGCAGGGCGAGTTCATGTTGAGCTTCGCGTTCTCGACCTTCTCCTGTCCGAGCGCACGGAACGCCATCTGCTGCGGATGCCACTTGCCGTGCTTCGCGGCATAGCGTCCGTCCAGCCACGTCTGGATCGACGTCGCGCCCCAGGAGGCGTCGACGAGCCCGATCGGAACGTCGAGCTCCTTCTGAAGCCTGTCGCCCATCCAGTAGAGCGCGGCGCTGAACTTCGCGAGCGTCTCGGCGGAGGGCTTCTGCCACTTCACTCCGACCGCGTTCTCGCGCGGCTTGATCGCGTTGCGGTTCTGCCCCTCGTTCATGTGGAGCGTCCGGATGAGCGGATTGCCGCCTTTCGCGACGAACTCCTTCGCGCCGAGCGCCTTCCAGCCGAAGGAGTCGAACGAGAACGCCATGTTGGACTGACCCGAACCGAACCAGACGTCGCCGAAGAGGACGCCCGTGATCTCGCGTTTCTCGGAGCCGCACTTCGCCGCGATCTTCGAGGGCTTCCGGTTCGCCTTCTGCGCGGGGATCTTCACCGTCCAGCGCTCGTCTTCGCCGACGACGGCTTTGCCGACCTTCTTGCCGTTCAGGGCGACCTCGACGGTCTTGCCCTTCTCGCCGAAGCCCCACACCGGAACATCGACATCACGCTGCAGGACCATGTCGTCAGAGCACACGTTCGCGATCTGAAACGCGGCGGCCAGAACCAGAGATGAGATCATCTTACCTTCCTTTCCCTTTGAATCATACGGTTGTCAGTCCTCGCAGAAGAGCTCGAACACGGCGGAATCGTAGTCGTCCGTCCCGAGCCAGATCGGAAGCCCGAACTTCATCAGCGCCTCGCCGGAGACCGGCGCGACGCCGTCGGCCATCTCGGCGCGATAGGCGTCGGGACGCTTCAGCAGCTTCGAATGGGCCCAGGACTTCGGCCACGTGTTGAGCTCGCGCAGACGGTACTTCTTCGCCGGGTCGAGACCCTGGAGATGAAGCGGCGGGACGTAGTTCTGCTGCATGCGGCGGGAGAGTCCGTAGACGAACACCACCGCATTCCGCTTCGCCTCGTCGACGTACATGAGCGACGCGTAGTCGCGCTCGTAGGGCGAAACCAGACGGTAGAGGTCGCCCTGCTGGATTACCGGACGCAGCCGGCGGTATTCCGCGAGCGCGTTCTTCACCAGCGCAAGTTCGTCCGCGGTCATCTTCTTCGGCTGCATCTCGAGTCCGAGACGTCCGGACGACGCGACGTCACAGCGGAACTTCATCGGGGTCTTGCGTCCCCAGCAGATCGTCACATGGCTCGCCATCGCGCAGGCCGGATAGAACTGCGAGGCGCCCCACTGGATCATCACGCGTTCGCGCGCGTCCGTGTCGTCGGAAGTCCAGAACTCGTCCGCGTACCGGAGCGAACCGTAGTCCATGTGCCCGCCGCCCGAGGCGCACGCCTGCAGATCGACCTTCGGGTACTTCGTCCGCTGCCGGTTCAGGACGTCGTAATAACCCATCGTGTACTCGTAGACGAGGTTGCCCTGATGCGCGGCATCGAGATAAGGAGAACCGAGGTTCATGAAGTCCGCGTTGGCGTCCCACTTCACGTAGGCGAGCGAGGGGACGGACTCGTAAGCGGCGTCGAGCTGCTTCCAGATCGCGTCACGCACGTCGGGATTCGTGAAGTCCAGCACGACCTGCGTGCCGCCGCGGCCCTGACGGAGCTCGCGGTTCTTCTCGCGCAGCACCCACTCGGGATGCGCGGTCACGAGTTCGGAGCGGGTGTTGGCCATCTCGGGCTCGACCCAGAAGCCGAACCTGAGTCCGCGCTTCGCGGCCTCGTTCGCGACGCCGACGAGTCCGTGCGGCAGCTTCTTCTCGTTGATGCACCAGTCGCCGAGTCCGCGGTGGTCGTCGTCGCGCGCGAATTCGCCGCGGCCGAACCAGCCGTCGTCCAGGACGAACATCTCGACCCCGGCCTTGACCGCGCCGTCCATGATCTCGTTGAGGAGCGGCTCCGTGAAGGCCATGTAGGTTCCCTCCCAGTTGTTCAGCAGCGTCGGACGCTCCTTCGTGCCGGCGGGCAGCCAGTGAAGACGCGCGAACCGGTGGAAGGCTCGGGAGATCTCGCCGCGGCCTTCGGTCGAATGACTGAAGAGCGCGGTCGGCAGGTCGATCGAGCGGCCGCCGTCCAGCACGTAGTCGCCGGCGAAATTGTCCACGCCCGCGCAGATCTCGATCGAATCGGTCTGGCTGCGGCGGACGCCCGCATGCCAGGCGCCGGTCCAGGCGAGCGCGACACCGATCACCTCGCCGTCGGTCTCCGTCGCGGGAGCGCCGATCTCGAGCATGAACGAGGGGTTGTTCATCCACGCGTCACGGACGCCCGAACGCGAACCGATCGAGACGGTCTGTCCTCGGACGATCTCGGACGTGCCGAGCTGTCCTTCGGAAGCCCACTGCGCCGCCGCGGACTGGAGACGGAAGCGGTCGCCGACGAGCGGCAGGAAGACCGCGAGCGAATCCATGGTGCGGAGACGGACCGCGTCCCTGCCCGTGTTCCGGATCGTGACGGACGTCTCGAAGACCTCGCTCCCCTTGCGGAGACGGAAGGTCTGGACGACCTGCAGCGGATAATGGCGGTCGGCGTAGCTGACGACCAGTTCCTGATTTCCGCCGGTACTGCGGTTTTCGACGCCGGTCACGGCGAGATCGAGCGTGCGGCAGCCGTCCGCGAACTCGACGGCGAGTCCGCCGAAGCGGTTGAGGTTCCCCGCCGAATCGCCGAGGACGGAATACGCGAGCGGTGCCTCCATCCCCAGGGACGAACTGCTCTCGCGGTTCCAAGCGAGACGAAGCGCGCTCTGCGCGTCCTCGACGCGGGCGCCGAACTGACGCAGGAACAGGCGCGGCGCGCCGGCGGCCTCGGCGGTCTCGAAAAGCATCATGGACTTTCCGGACACGAGCCTGTAGACCTCGGAATAAGCCGGAAACGCGAGACTCGCGGCGGCGAACACGGATACGATAACCGACTTCTTCATCTTCATTCCGCCTCCTCCAAACGGAAGTTGCGGAAGGCAAGGCCGGAGTGCTCGGCCGGCATCATCTGGAACTGCACGGCGATCGAGATGATCTTGCGCATATGGTCCGGGACTGTTCCCTTGTCGGTGCGGCCCTTGAGCTGCATTTTGTCGAAAGGAGTCTCCCCAGCGAACGCAGCCGCGGACAGCAGGCAGACGCCGGCGTTGACGATCCAGAAACCAAGTTTGCTCTTATTCATTTTTGTTCTCCTAACTTGATTGGCGCGGCGAGACGCCGCACCTCCTTGTTTTGCCGCGCCGCGCAAGGCCGCCCGGAGGGCTAGTTGTTGAACCCCTTGTGGTTCATGAACTCCCAGATGCGGCCGAGCCAGGTGTAGCTGCCCGTGCCCGGCGCGGCCTTGGCCTGGAAGCAGTGCCCGCGGCGGCAGAGCGTGTGCAGGTCGCCCGCGACGCCCATCGCGCGCATCTTCTCCCACGCCTTCACGGAGTTCATCGCGGCCCAGCCGTCCGAGTCGCCGTGGATGAAGAGCGTCGGGCACGTGGCGGAATCGAACGCGAACTCGGGGACGGGCACCGCGGAGTCGTCGTTGCCGCCCGTCGCGTTCTCCCGGTCGACGCCGTCGGTGAGCGAGTAGGCGGGATAGATCGCGACGCCCCACTGCACGTTGCACGGGACCTTGTCGATGTCGTCGACCGGCTCGTAGGCGGGGGTCTGCGAGCTCGTGACGCCCAGGAGCGTGAGATGCCCGCCGGCGGACGAGCCCATGATGCCGATCCGGTCCGGGTCGAGTCCCTTCGACGCGGCCTCCGAGCGGACCAGGCGGATGCAGCGCTGCAGGTCCTGCCAGGCCGTGACGTGCTTCGCGAGGCCCTTCGGGCGCGGCGTGCGGTACTTCATCGTCACGACCGCCATGCCCTTCTCGTTGAGGAACCGCCGCGCCGGCGCGACCTCGAAACCGCCCACGTCGTTGAACTGGTACGAGCCGCCGGAGTAGACGATCTGGATCGTCCGGGTCGTCAGGTTGGAGGGGATGTACCACTCGAGGTACGGGACGCACTGATAGTTCTGGAAGTCGGGCGTCTTCCCCTCCGGCCAGAGGTTCTCCCGGGCGTACTTGGCCGGGTCGTGGAAGTCCGCCGGGTAGCGGGCCATCAGCGACTCCTCGTGCGGGAGCGGCCCCAGGAACCAGCCCAGCTGCCGGAGGAACTCCATCGCGCGGTCGAACCAGTTGTCGTAGGCGCAGGCCTTGTCGCCCCGGCCGTCCCGGCCCCAGAAGCCGTGCGGCCTGTCGGCGAAGAGGTGCAGCTCGGCCGGGATCCGCCGCTTGCGCAGCTCGCGGTAGACCTGCGTCGAGGCGAGCGGCGAATACGGGTCGGCGCTGCCGTGGAACATGCACATGGGGGCGGTCTTCTTGTCGAACTGGAAGACGGGGTCGAGCTTCGCGCCCTCGCCGCCACGCGCGTTCGCGACCCCAAGCCCGTCGTCGAGCGCGTAGCCGATCGCGCCAGTGATCGCCCAGTTGAGGTGGCAGGGAATATCGTCGATCTTGTCGACATTTTCGTAGGCGGGCGTCAGTGCGCTCGTCGCGAGGAGCGTCGCAAGGTGGGAGCCGGCGGACATCGAGATCGTGCCGATCCGATCGGCATGAAACCCGCGCTTCACCGCCTGCGAGCGGACGAGCCGCACCGCGCGCTGCCCGTCCTCCCACGCGCTCTGGTAGAACGGGAGGCCCTTCGGGCGAGGCGTGCGGTAGACGAGGTTCACGCACTGGAAGCCGGCAGCGGTGAACTTCTTCCCCCACATGTCCACAAGCCCGACGTCGCAGCAGTTTTTGTAGGCGCCGCCCGAGATCAGGATCATGCAGCAGCCGTTCGGCTTCTCGGGCGCGGGAAGCCAGTCAATGTAGGGTGCGGCATTGTCCCCTTTCTCGTTTGTCATTTTGGCGACCTGATGCGGCTGGGCGTCGGGCATCTTGCCCTCCGGCCAGAGGTTCTCACGCTCGGCGGACGCGGTAAGCGCCGCGAAAAGGAACGGTATGAGAATTCGCTTCATTCTATTCCGCCTCCTCCAAACGGAAGTTGCGGAACGCAAGGCCGGAGTGCTCGGCCGGCATCATCTGGAATTGCACGGCGACCGAGATGATCTTGCGGAAATGCTCCGGGACAGTCCCCTTGTCGATGCCGATCCAGACGGTCTCCCATGTCTCGGGGTCGTTGTCGGCGCGATAGGCCCAACCGCCGCGCTTGTACATCGGAACGCGCCACCCGCCGAAGGCGAGCTTGCCGTTCTCGTCGCGCCCGTTGAGCTTAAGCTGCGGCGTCGCGTGGTCATGGTAGTTTCCGTCCGCGTCCGGGAGGCGGTTCATCTCGAAGTAGAGGCGGCAGTACTTGCCGGGCTCGACAGGGATGGATTCGGCGAGATCGGCGTTGCCAGTGCACCAGCTGCCGGCGGTCTCGTCAAGCGCCACGTTCCACGTTTTCGTCGCCTCGTCGTAGCTCGGATGCACGCCGCGTCCGCCGCCCGTGCGGGCGAACTTCGGGAACACCACTGTCTTCGGCTCCGGCTTCTGCACGGTGATCGCCGCGACGGTCGCGCCCGGCTTGCCCGGCGCGATGTCGATCGAGGCGATCTTCTTCTCGGGCTTAGGATTCGGCCACTGGCGGATCAGGTACTTGTGCCCTTCGCCGTCCTTCCAGCCGACGACCTCCTGTCCGCTCTTCGCGTCGACCTCGACGGACGTCTTGTCGTCGTACACGACGCGGTACTTCGGCGCGACCGTGTGGGCGAAGTAGACGTACGCCGCGCGGCTGTCGACTGCTATGCCCTTGACGGGCTTGTCGACCTTGATCACGTCCTTGAACTGGTTCTGGTCGAAGCGGACGAAGTCGAAGCGCATTCCGCGCCAGTCTGTGACGCCCCACGGGATCTTGAAGCCGGGGTTCTGGATGTTGGCGAATTCGTTGAGGCGCACGAACACCATGCGGTTCGGGTCGACGTCGAACACCGGCATACGCGCGGCGCGCTCGGCCTTCTCGCGCTCGATCTCGGCCTTCCCAAAGGCCAGCGCCTGCTCGGCGGTCAATCCCGCGTCCCACACCACGTCCTTCGTGCGCGGATACTTCGCGAGCACGTCCGCCGTGTCGCCGTAGACGTAGAAGTGCGAGCCGCCGTTCAGGACGAGCGTGTAGTAGCCGTTGGCGTCGGGCCTTAGCGGCTGGCGGTGCGTGACGAGGTTGCGGACACGCGGATCGGCGCCTTCGACAGCCTCCGTCCCGGGACGGGTCGAGAGGCGCACCAGCACCGGCTTCTTCGCGCCCGCGAGCGGCGCGGGCTTGAAGCGGACGACCGGCAGCGTCGGCGCGCGCGAGGTGATCATGTACGCGTCGAGCCTGCCGCGGCGCGCCGGCGTCACCTCGATCGAGTTCGCGGGCGTTCCGTCGTCCTTGATCGCGTCCAGCATTTCGCAGCAGGGCTTCACGCCCTTCTTCGCCGCGGCGGCGAGCACCTGCGAGACCATGTCGGCCGTAGGGACCTTCTCCTTGAACTCGACGAGCGAACCGCCCTTCGCCGCCCATTCGTCGATGCGGCTGCGCGTGACGGGATCCATCGCCGCAATTCCGGCAAACGTCAGCACGTCGTAGCGGTTGAGGCGGTCCGTCTCGTTGATCTGCGGCTCGAAGATGACGTCTATCGGAAGATGCGCGTATTCAAGCGCCTGCACGAGCGCGTCGAAAAGACGATGGTTGCCGCCGCCGTTCGCGAACGCGTGGCGCTCGTTCGTCTGCGAGAAAAGAACGGCCACCTTGCGCGGAACGCCGCGGTCGCGGGGCGTGAAGAGCTCGTTGACGTCCTGTATCTCGCGCTTCGCGATGCGGATGCCGAGGAGCTGGTCGGTCGCGACCTTGTAGGGGCAGAGGAAGTTGTAGGCGCTGACCTTGCCGACTTTTTTTAGCGACTCCTCGGGCCACATCCGCCAGAACTTCGTGCCCTTCCACTTGCCCTCCTTCTCCTCGACCTCATGCACGGCACGCCAGTCGCTCGGACGGCGCGACCACTTGAACATGTAGCTCACGTTGTAGCCGCGCTGGTACTGGTCAAGGAAGCTCTGGCGGATCGAGTTCGTGGAGCAGCCGACGTACATCTCAGAGTCGACGATCGGCTTTCCGTCCGCAAGCGCGCGGAGAAGATGTGCCTCGACCGCGCCGCCGTGTCCGCCCGTCGGCGCGCAGACGACTTTGAGATGGCGGTTCGCCTCGTAGAGGTCGATGCCGCGCGTGCGCATCGTGGTCGGCTGGAAGCACGCGAGCGCATCAGGGTCGACTTTGCGGAGCGCCTCCTGGCCCTCCTTCAGAAGCGACGAGAACTTCTCCTCTACGAACTTGATGCGGTCTGCTCCCTTGAGGTTCTCAGGGGCACGCCCCTCCTCGGAGCAGGCGGGCTCGTTGAAGAGCTCGTAGCACCATGGCTTCCACCCCATCGCTATCGTGTCCTTTGCGCCTTCGGTCCACATCGTCTTCCAGACGTTGCGCCCTTCCTCGGTGACGATCGAATAGGGCATGAAGTGGTGCCCGCCGGGCGCCTTCGCCTTCTCGTCCTTGAGCCACAGCGCGCCATGGCTCCAGTTGGACGCGGTGAAGTCCACGTAGAGCGGAAGTCCGCTCGCGATCGCGCCGGCGTACTTCTTGTCGTCGCGGCGGCGGACCTTCTGGTCGGGGTTGAACTTGTGGAACCAGTCCATCGGCGCCTCGTAGCCAATGCCGTCGAGCCCAAGCCGCTGCAGGTTGTCATAGCCCGGCATCTCCTGGTAGAGCCACTTAAGCTCGTCGACATAGCCGGGCGTGTCCTCGTTGCACTCGAGTTCCGTCGAGCCGTACCAGATGGTCGCCGTGAAGTAGTGTGGCTGGCCGTTTACGAGAAGATGCCCCTCCTTCGACACGCCGAACTTCGCCGCCTTCGGATAGAGTTCCGACTGCGGAATCGCCCCGAAAGGAACGAACGGGTCGAACCCGAGCCCCTTGGGATCGAGGTATTCGTCCGCAGCCGCGGCGGCGGACAAGACGGTGATTGCGAGTGCGAGAGACTGTCTTTTCATTGGCGTTCCTCTTTGTTACGGTTCTTCGACGGTGGCGGCGACTATCAGCGGGATCTGCTGCGTGTTGGCGGAGACGATGTCGAGGGACTTCACGCGCTTTTCGGGATGCGGATTCTGCCACTGCCAGATGTAGAGGCCGCGGTTCTGCCCGTTCGTCCAGCCCTTGAAGCAGCGGTTCGCCGTCATGTCCTCCGTCAGCGAGACGAAGTACCAGTCCCACACTTCGCGGAAGTTGCGGCACGGCGCCTCGACCTTCGTGCCGTCCTCGTAGTTGACGACGTAGGTGAACGCCGTCTCGACGCGTCCGAGCGTGCCCCAGCCGATGCCGTGGAGGAAGTAGATGTTCTTCGCCTTCGCGTCGACCGGAATGCCCTTGACCTCGAGCGGGAACGGCAGTTCGTCCGCCGGCGCGTCGACGAGCTTCGTCGACTTCATCACGAGGCAGTCGCGGTAGCCGTTCTGGTCGTAGCGGATGAAGTCCATCGGCACGCCGTTGCAGCTGGTGACGCCCCACGGAGTGTCTTCGAGCGAGAACTTCGCGCCCTGGTCCACCCAGCCGTCGCGTCCGTCCTTCGCCACCTTGTCGATGAAGCGGCGGTTCACGAACTTCCTGAGGTCGATCGGACGGCACTTGTTGGGGTCGACGGCGAACGCAGGCTTTTCGACGACGCGCCGTGCGATCTCCGCATCGAGCAGTGCCTTGCCCGCCTTGAGGGAATCTGCGGCCGCGAGGGACTTGAGCCTCTTCACGTACCTGCCCGCGGGATAGCGCTTAAGCAGCTGCTCCTTCGTGCCCGCGACATAGAACTGCACGTCTCCGGGAACAAGGTACATCACGTATTCGCCCTTCTTGTTCGGCAGAAGCTCCTGGCGGTAGGAGACCATCACGGGCTTTCCGTCCACGACGTCGACCTGGTTCCAGACGTGGACGAAATGGCGCCCTGCGCCGACGTCGACGCCGGGCGTGAAGCGGACTAGCTGTCCGCCGCCGGCGCACGAGTTGATCGCCCAGGCCGTCATGCCGTCGCGCCTCGCCACGTGCACTTCGACGCCGCCGGCCTTCTTGCCCGACTCCTCGGATACGAGGGTGCAGGTCGGGACGATGCCTGCTTCGGCGCAGGCGGCGAGCAGATAGTCGGCGTATTCGTCGTTGGCGAGGTCCCTGCAGCGCACGACGCCCTTTCCGAGCGCCTTCTTCTCGCCGCTCTTCATGTCGGACGTGAACGACTCGGGGTTTTTGCCGCCGTACTCGTTTCCGTCAAGGCGCGTGTTGACGAGGACGAGCGAGCCGCCGTTCTCGACCCACTTCCTGATCTGCGTGCAGGTGCCGGGGTAGGACGCGCGCGTTCCGGCGCAGACGAGCACCTTGTAGTTGTCGAGGCGCGCCGTCGTGTTGGTGATCTGGTCTTCGAAGATGACGTCGTGCTCGAGGTGCTCGAACTCGGCGACGGACTGCGCCTGGTCGAAGCACTTGTAGCCGTCGAGGCCGTATTCGGCGACGCGCTCGGTGGGACTCGAGAAGAGGATCACCACCTCGTGCGGCACGCCGCGCCGGCGGGGCGTGAAGAACTCGTTCACGTCCATGACGTCGCGCTTCGCGATGCGCGAGCCGAGGAGCGCGTCGAGCTGGACGTTGTCGCGGTTCATGAAGTAGTAGCCCGACTTGCCAGACTCCCACTTGAACGAATAGGAGACGTTGAAGCCGCGGATGTACTGCGCGAGGTAAGAGCCGCGGATCGAATTCGTCGTGTTGCCGATGTACATCTCGTTGTCGACGATCGGCTTTCCGTCCGCAAGCCCGCGCAGGAGCGCCGCCGGCATGACGCCGCGTCCGCCAGTCTGTGAGCAGACGACGTCCAGGTTCCGGTAGCACCGGAAGAGGTCGATGCCCGACGTGCGGATCGTGCACGGCTGGAACGTGGTCTTCGCGTCCGGGTCGAGCTTCTTGATGCGCGCGGTGCCCTCGGCCAGCAGGGACGCGAACTGGCCCTCCATGAACTTCGCGTACTCGACGAGATAGGCGATTGGCTTGTCGGGGGTTTCGTAGGCGCCCGGAAGCTCGTCGAAGCCCTTGAACTTGAGCTTCCCGGAGGCGCTGTTCGCCCAGGCGGAGTTGAGGTTCTCGATCGTGCCGTACTTCGCCTTCATGCGCTCGGCGAAGAGCTGTTTCGCGTAGTCGGAGGTGTCGAAGCAGGACGGCTCGTTCAGGAGCTCGTAGCACCACGGCTTGTTGTCCGCGGGACAGATCGCGATCGCGTCCTTTGCGACGTTCTCCCACATGTTGAGCCAGATGTCGCGTCCCTGCGGATAGACGATGGACCACGGCATCCAGTGTGCGTGGCCCTGCGTCCAGGCCTTGGACGAGAGGCGTCCGGGCGTGTCGAGCTTCGCGCCACACTCGGGATGGTTGCAGAACGGACTGTCCTTGCCTGGCTTCCTGCACTTGGGCGGGTCGACCGTGCGCTTGGGGTCGAGCGGACAGTCCCAGTGCCAGAGCGACCCGTGGGACCATTCGCTCGCCGTCATGTCGACGTACATCGGCATGCCGAGCTCGGCGATCATCGCGGAGAGCTTCGCGTCGTCGCGGCGCTCGTCGCGGAACCACGGGCGGTAGATGCGCTTCATCCACGCCATGGCGCCGTAGAAACCGCCGCAGTCGAGTCCGAGCCGCTGCATCTTCTCGTAGTTCGGGATGCCCTCGTAGAACCACTTCACGGCCTCCTCGTTGTTCGTCGAGGGCTGGCCCGAGAACTCGATCTGTCCGTACCACTGCGTGGCCGGGAAGTAGCGGGGCTTGCCGTTCAGCAGCAGCGAACCGTCATCGGCGACGGTGATCTTCCCGCCCTTGGGGAAGAGCTCCTCCTTCGGAATCGAATCGAAGGACGGAACGGGATCCTGCGCGAAGACCGCTACTGCCATCATCAAGCCAACCATTGGATGCCTCTCCTATAATTTCGATTTACCCCAAGGAGGTGGAGCTTCCAGCTCCGCCGTCCACATCGTGGCGCGGCGAGACGCCGCACCTCCTTGCTTCGCCGTCGCTATTTCGTGAGCTGGTCGTGGTATTTGCCGTCCTTGAAGCCGCGGCAGGTGCCGAGCGGAAGCCCCGCGCCATTCACGACGTTCCAGCCGCAGTCGAGGTCGAACCAGGCGTAGCGGAACGAGAACGCCTCCTTGACGTCGGGATGCGTGAGCTCGATCGTGTCGCCGACGATCTTCGCGTTGGCAAAGCGAAGCTTGATGCCCTCCTTGTCCTTGCCTTTCTTGTCCTTGCCAGCTTCAACAGGTCCGGAGAGCTCAAAGCCCTTCACGGCCTTTCCGTCGCGCGTCTTGAGACCCTTCGCGTTCTTGAGGTGGATCACGCACTTCGGGCCCTTCCACTCGACGGACTCCACCTGCGGACAGCGTCCCTCGACATTCTTGCCGTAGACGTTCTGGAGCGCCCAGTTTGCGTAACGCTCGCCGACTTCCTCCTTGTGGATCGGATGGATGTCCGCCTCTCCGAGGTCGAGCAGCGAAATCGTGTCGCAATCGGGAAGCAGCGTCGCGAGTTCGTTGAGCTGACGGCGCATGTCGGCGTTCACAGACCATGTCGGGGCGTTCGTCTCGCCGTTCGCCATGCGCTGCGTGGAGTTCGGCTTCGTGTCGAGCTGGTGCGGGCAGATTTCCGTGATGATCACGGGGAGCCTGTCCTTGTAGGTGAACTGCGCGCGCCATCCCTCGACAAGCGTCTTGAAGAAATCCGCGTACTTGCCGTTCCCGAGGTCGCTGCAGCCCTGGTACCAGACCGCGCCCTTGATCGCCATCGGATAGAGCGGATGGACGAGCCCCGCGTCCATGGTCGTCGCGCTGAACAAGTTGATCGCGCGCGCGTCGTTCGGCTTGCGGCACTCGGGGTGATTCCAGATGTCCTTCGGCATCTGCTCGCCGATGCAGGCCTTGAACTTCATTTCGTGCGACTCTGCGCGCGACGGCCAAAGCGCGATCGAGACCGGCTTGAGCATTCCGCCCGGCTTGCCGTCCTTGCCGCCCCAGACCTTGTAGCGCACCGAAAGGACGTTCTTGCCGACGCGTCCATGTTCCTTGATGGGTACGCCGTAGCCGTGGTTGGGGTTGCCCGAGCCGCCGAAAGCATGGCCGTTCAGATAGTTCATGTCCTGCCCGTACGACTCACTGTAGCCAATGGACCAGTTCTTCTTGAGGTCGGCTTCCGTAAGCTCGAATGTCGCGCGAAGCCAGACCTCGCCGGTGAAGCCCTCGGGGAAAGGATCGCACTGGAAGCCGCGTCCGTCGATCGTAAGTTCCTTCCAGCTCGCGTCCTCGACGAAATCCGGGTCGTGGAGCGACGGCTTGGTGTTGACGAAGTTGGAAGCGGGGTCGAAACGCTTGTTCCACTCGTAGATCTTCTTCTCGTAGGCCTCGGGTCCGCCGCTTTTCATGAAGTCGGTCCAGCGGCTGTACCAGAAGCCGGCAACGCCCTTCGCGTGTCCCGTGCCGTGGTCCTTCGCCCAGGCCTGGTCAATCCAACCGTCGATTTTCGTGGCGCCCCACGATGCATTCACGAGGCCGATTGGGACGTCGAGCGCCTGATTGAGCTTCCAGCCCATCCAGTAGAGCGCCGCGCCGTTCTTGCGCATCGACTCGTAGGTCGAGGTCTCCCACTTGATTCCAATCGCGTCCTCGCGAGGATACGGCGAGTTCTTGTTCTCGCCGTCGTTCATGAGAAGCGTGCGGATATTGGGATTCCCCTCTGCCTTCTTGAGGAACTCCTCGCCGCCGATCGGGAGGCGTCCGTAGCCCGCGAACGTGTAGGCCATGTTGGACTGGCCGCAGCCGAACCAGACGTCGCCGAAGAGGATGTTCTTGATCGAGATGGCGCGGCGAGACGCCGCACCTCCTTGCGACGCGCCCAAGGAGGTGGAGCTTCCAGCTCCGCCGCCGACGTATTCCGCGGTGATCGTCGATGGCTTCTTGTTCGCCTTCTGCGGCGGCAGCTTCACCGTCCAGCGTCCGTTCTCCTCGACCGTCGCCTCGCCGACCGCCTTCCCGTTGAGCGACACCTTCACCTTCTTCCCCGGCTCGCCGAAGCCCCACACGGGAGCTTCGACGTCGCGCTGCAGAACCGCGTTGTCGGATATCACCGACGCGAACTTGAACTCCGCGGCCCCTGCCGCAAGCGAACAGAGCGTCGCAATCGCGGCGACAAGTACGCCGCCAATCGTTATCGGGTTTTCGAAGATGCCGCGCTTTTTCATTGGATCAACCTTTCATTGGGTTTTTCTGCAGCAAATTCTATCAAAAATATGCACACCACATTTGCATTTTCGTATTCGGGTTTTTACGATTTTATGTTTTGCCCTTTCCTTCTCGGAAAATTTCGGCTATAATTTCCGTGTCATGGAAAAGATTCCCTGCATAAATTCCCAGTGGGTGATCATCACCGACGGGACAAACATATTCGACTCGGAGTTCCGCTCCGGCGCGCTTGAACTGGCGCACGAGCGCGGTTTCCACAACATCCGCCTGATGCGCGATGAATCCATAGTGGACAAGTCGTTCCTCACGCGGAAGCTGTTCAAGACGGGATGCGGCGGCATCATCTGCCATCCGGCAGACCTTCCCGCGCTCCGCGTCGCTGCGAAGGCGAAGATCCCCGTCATACTGCTCGGCGAATCGGCCGTCTCCGAATGGCGCAAGGCCGCAGAAGGCCCCGTCACGGTCTGCTCTGTGAACAACGAGGGGATCGGTCAGATGGCCGCCGACTATCTCTACGGCCAGCGACGCTTCAAGAGCTTCGTCTACGCGGACTACGCGCCCGACGCCGAGTGGGACTGGTGGACCGACCGCCGCTTCAGGTCATTCACCGAGACGCTCGCCGAGCACGGGTTCCAGGGCGAGGTGCCGCGCATCCCGGCAACCGCGACGACGCCCGACGAAGACGCCGCGCGCTTCCTCGACGCGCTTAAGGACCTTCCGCGCCCGATTGCGATCTTTGCCTGCAACGACCGCGTGGCGAAGGACGTCGTGGACTTCCTCGAACTCGGCGCGATAAGGATGCCGAGCGAAGTGGCGGTGCTCGGAGTGGACGACGAACGCGACGTCTGCGAGACGGCGGTGGTGAGCATATCGTCCATAAAGATCGAGCACCACCGCCTCGGGCGCACTGCGATGACGCTGATGCTCCACATGCTCCAGGGCGGTGAACACCGCGACAAGACGATCCTCTGCCCCGCAGTGCGCGTCATCGAGCGCGAGTCGACAAGACGCCTCGCGCCGACGAATCCGCATGTCGCCGCGGCGATTGACTTCATCCGTGCGACGGACACGAGGAAGCTCTCCGTCGAGAGCGTCGCGAAGGCGTGCGGCACGTCGCACTCCTATCTTTCCAAGAACTTCAAGCGCGAGACGGGGCTCACGGTCTTGGACGCTATCCACGACAGGATCGTCAAAGACACAAAGCGCCTCCTCCGCGAAACCGACATCTCCGTGTCCGAAATAGCCGAACAGATGGGCTTCAGCGCGCCGTCGGGCCTCTGCGCCCTCTTCAAGCGAAAGACCGGCACGGCGATGAAGGACTTCCGCAGGAAGCACACCCTTTAGGGCCCCGGCACAATCCTGTCGGCGGCTGGCAGTGGAGCTTCCAGCTCCGCCACCCCTCGTGGCGCGGCGAGACGCCGCACCTCCTTGCGCTTCGCGACTTTCCCAAGGAGGTGGAGCATCTTGCTCCGCCGCACCCACTCTTGGCGCACCGAGACAGTGCACCTCCTTGGGCTGCAACTGCCTACTTGACCACCGGATAGCCCTTGCAGTCCTTCGGGATGGTGATTTCGTAGATGCGCTCGCCCTTCTTCGTCTTGGCCGTCTCGGATCCGTCCTCGTTCTTGACGATGCCGATGCCCTGCGTTCCGTAGATCGCGTCGCCGTTCGCGCGCATCCACTTTCCGACCTCGGCCATCACCTCGACCGCGCGCGCGGGGAGGCGTCCGGATCCGTCGGGCCCGATGTTCATGAGAAGGTTGGAGCCCTTCGCCGCGCAGCGGCAGATCATCGCGCAGACCTCCTCCGGCGTGCGGAAGCGGCGCTCGTTGATCTTGTATCCCCACACGTCGTGCTGGATCACGTCGCACTGCTCGACGGGCCTGTCGCGGATGAGCGGCTGGTTTTTCGAGAACATCGCGCCCTCGCCCGGAAGATCGCGCTCGAAGAGCTGGATGTCCTCCTTCGGGCGGATTATCTGGTGGTTGTTGTTCGCCACCAGCGTCTTCTTGGAGTGAATGAGGTCGTAGATCGCGTCGAAGTCCCAGTCAAGCGTCGGGACGAGCTTCCCGTCCTCGACCTTCGCGGGGTTGTCCCACTCGCCGTCGAACCAGATGTTGCCCGGGTGGTAGTTGTCGATGAGCTCCGTGATCTGCCCCATCATGAACTTCTTGTACGAATCGTAGTCGCCCTTCTGGTCGCCGAGGCACGCCTTGGCCGCGCCGCCCGCCGGATAGTCCTTGCGGTGCCAGTCCATGAGCGAGTAGTAGAAGTTGAGCTGAAGCCCCGCCTCGTCGCACGCCTTCGCGAGCTCGCCGAGGATGTCGCGCTTGAACGGAGTCTCCGCGACGTTGAAGCCGTCGTCCACCTTCGTCGGCCACAGGGAGAATCCGTCGTGGTGGCGCGAGGTAATCGTCACGTACTTCGCCCCAGCGTCCTTGAACACCCGCACCCACTCCTTCGCGTCGAACTTCGACGGATAGAACCCGTCCTTCATGCGTCCGTACGTCTCGGTGTCCATGCCGATGTTCTGCTGATACCACTCGCCCTGCGCATAGTTGGCGTAGATTCCCCAGTGGATGAAGATGCCGAAACGCTGCGCCGCGAACTTCTCGCGGGCTTCGAGATTCCACTTCTCCGGCGCGTAGTCCGCCGCAAACGACACCATGGCGAGCGCCGCCGCCGACAAAGCAACCAATGTCCCTTTCATGATTTCTCCTTTTGTTTTGTTTTCGCTCTGCGAGGTATTTCACCAGGCACTAGGTATTTTAGCAGAACAAAAGAACGCGAAACTGTGTTTTTGTCCGTAAAATAACTATTATCGCCACCGACATATCCGCGCCCCTGTGGACGCGGCGCGGTGGCGCGCAAAAATCGCGGGAAAAAGCCGGGGACGGAGGCGGTTATGCCTCGAACCAGGGCTCGATGTCCCTGAACAGCGGATGCTTCCTGTCCTTTTCGGAAAGGTTCAGCTCCATGCCGAGGTCGGGCCATTCGATTCCGAGCGCGGGATCGCTGAAGAGCATCCCGCGGTCCGCGGACGGACAGTACACCCTGTCGCACTTGTAGCTGAAGAGCGTGTCGTTCTCAAGGACTATGAAACCATGCGCGAAGCCCCTCGGAATGAAGAACTGCCGTCTGTTCTCCGCCGTGAGCGTGACCGCCACATGTTGTCCGAACGTCGGCGAGCCCTTCCTTATGTCGACAGCAACGTCCCACACCGCGCCCCTTATGACCCTCACGAGCTTCGCCTGCGTGTGCGGCGCGGCCTGCCAGTGGAGTCCGCGCACCACCCCCTTCGACGAGAACGACTCGTTGTCCTGCACGAAGTCGGCGTCAATCCCCGCCGCCTTGTAGCGCTCCGCGTTGTACTGTTCGACAAACCATCCGCGCGCGTCCCCGAAAACCTGGGGCTCGATTATCTTTACGCCGGGAATCGATGTTTCTATGATGTTCATGGTATGAAAGTCCAATGGTTCAAAGGTTCAAGGGTTTTGAAGAGACTGAAGGAATTCTTCCCATTCGCGGAGGATGCGCTCCTTGGAATACTCGGAGGCGCAGCGCTCGCGCGCGTTCCCGCCAAGCCTGCGCCTGAGCTCGCCGTCGAGCATCATCCGGGCGAGCGCATCGGCGTACGCGGACACTCCCTCGTCCGCAACGAAGCCGGTCTCTCCGTCCTTCACGATGTCGTGCGCGCCGGGAAGCGAACTCTGCGCCACCGCCGGGAGCGCAAACGCCGCCGCCTCAAGTATTGCGAGCGGAAAGCCTTCGAGCACGGACGGAAACGCAATGAACTCCGCACGCGAATACTCCCCCGCGAGATCGTCCGTGAAGCCGGCGAACTCGACCCTCTCCGCGACTCCGAGCCTCCTCGCAAGCGCGCGGCAGGACGACGCATAGCAGGAGTCCGCCTTGCCGAGCAGCCGCACGCGCCACCCAGGGAACTCTACGGCGATTTTCGCAAACGCCTCTATCAGCAGCTTCTGGTTCTTGACTTTGTTGACCGCCGCCGCTGGATAGAGAATCACCCGCTCACCGCCCGCCGCTTCGCGCTCTCCGTTCCCCGTCCCCTGCATCTCGGTGTAGTTGCCGATCACCTTTGCGGGGACCTTCGGCGCGATGCGGCCGAACTCCTCGACGTATTCGGAGCACAAAAGCTGGACGGCGTCGGCTTTGCGGAACGCGCGCCGGATAGCCCGGTTGCGCAGAGGGTGCTTCCACTTGAAGAATCCGCGCGGCGCGAGATGGAGCTGCAGGACGACGGGAGAGCGTCCCGCACGCTCGAAGTATCCCGCTTCGTCGAGATCAACGGCCTCGTTCGACCCCGTCGCGACGATGGCGTCCCACCGATCCTCGAGCGCCGCGGCAAATGCGCCGCGCTCGACAAGCGCGACGTCGTGTCCGCGCTCCTCGAGCGCCGCGGCGAAGGCCTTCACCGCCTTGTCCGCGCCTCTCCCGACGGAAAGGCTGTCCTTGTATACGCAAAGTCTCACTTGCCTGCCATCCTCCCGACCAGGACCTGGGGATGCGCCTCCAGAATCTCGACGCGCACCTTCTCGCCCGCCCTGCACGGCGCATCGGAAGATTCCCACACGACGATGCGGTTGCCCGAGTCGCGTCCCGACCATCTGTCTGCGACGCGCTTCGACGGACCCTCGGCGATGACTTCGCGGACCGTTCCCACGAGCGCCTCGTTGCGGGACTGTCCCCGGCGCTCCTGGTCCGCGAGCAGCACCTGGTCGCGCCGCTCCTTCTCCTCCGTCGGGACATCGTCCGGAAGTGCCGCCGAACGCGTGCCGGGACGCGGCGAGTACTTGAACACGAAGGAGTTGTCGAAGCCCGCCTCGTCCATGAGGGAGCGCGTCTCCTCGAAGTCCGCCTCCGTCTCGCCCGGATAGCCCACGATCACGTCCGTCGTAACGGCGAACTCCGGGTCGAAATCCCTCAGCTTCCTCACCGCGGCGAGATACTCCTCGCGCGTGTAGCGCCGCCCCATCTCCGCAAGGACGCGGTCCGAGCCGGACTGCACCGGAAGATGGAGATGCCGGCAGACCTGCGGAAACTCCCTGTACGCGCGCACCAGCTCGTCCGTGCAGCCCTTCGGATGCGCGCTCGTAAAGCGGATGCGCTCGATTCCCGGAATCGCGGCAAGCGCCTCTAGAAGGCGCGGGAAGGCCTCTTTGTATCCGCCCGGACTCGGCGCGTCGCTTTCGTCCCACGCGGCGTTCCTCACGCCGTAGCGGAGCACGCTCTGTCCGAGCAGGCACACCTCCTTCACTCCACGCCGCGCGAGCGCGCCAACCTCGGCGACGACCTCGCGGGCGGGGCGCGAGTATTCGTGTCCGCGCACGTCGGGGACTATGCAGTAGCTGCACCTGTTGTCGCATCCGAGCAGGATCGTGACGAACGCCTGCCATCCGCCCTCGACATGCGCGGCAAGGCACTCCGGCACCATGTCCTCGCCGAGCTCGAGGCGCGGATAGCGCCCCTCGGCGACGATGCGCGGGATGAGCCCGAACGCCCGCGGCCCAACGGCGAAGTCGAGCTTCGGGAGACGCTTGAACACGTCGGCGCCCATGCGCTTCACGGCGCACCCCATGAGGCCGACGGTCTTCTTGGCCGCGATCAGGTTGCCTGCCTTCCCGACGGCCTTCTCCTCGGCCTTCTGGCGCACCGTGCAGCTGTTGACTATGACGAGGTCTGCGTCGGCCTCGCCGGACGCCTTGACGTGCCCGGCGGCCACGAGAAGCGCCTCGACAGCCTCGCTGTCGCGCACGTTCATCTGGCAGCCGTATGTGTGGATGTGGAACTTCATGCGTTGTTTCTTGTGCCCATGCTGTGCATCCCATTCTTCGATTGCGATATTATATCATAAAACAGTCGGCGAACGCCGATCCCGACCTGGCTAATCTGTTTCAACGAATCTGCGCGGCGCATCTGCCGCGTCACTTTGCCGCAAGGTATGAAAGTATCGACCTGCGGAACGCGCTCGCGGAAGATGCCTCGGCGCGCCTGCGGAACACCTCGGACGGATCTTC
>Ga0129306_1000883_pt1 | contig 40396 bp, 37 predicted proteins | sample P827metagenome_FD_94438 | JGI IMG/M metagenome (GOLD analysis project Ga0129306, IMG submission 94438) | Capybara group fecal microbial communities from Wisconsin, USA - P827 metagenome | ecosystem: Host-associated > Mammals > Digestive system > Large intestine > Fecal | place: USA: Wisconsin... | reverse complement strand
GGCTTCCCGACAGGTGTGAAATGGGGTCTCTGCGCAAAGAACCAGGCCGACCAGAAATACGTCATCTGCAACGCTGACGAAGGCGACCCGGGCGCGTTCATGGACCGTTCAATCATGGAAGGTGACCCGAACTCAATCATTGAGGCTATGGCTATCTGCGGATACGCTATCGGCGCAACAAAGGGTTTGGTTTACATCCGTGCTGAATACCCATTGGCTATCCACCGTTTGCAGGTTGCTATCGCTCAGGCTCGTGAATACGGCCTCCTCGGCGACGACATCCTCGGCAGCGGCTTCAACTTCGATATCGAGCTTCGCTACGGCGCCGGCGCATTCGTCTGCGGTGAAGAGACAGCTCTTATCCACTCAATGGAAGGTAAACGTGGTGAACCTACTTTGAAACCACCATTCCCGGCTGTTTCAGGTTACATGGCAAAACCATCTAACGTTAACAACGTTGAGACATTCGCAAATATCCCGATCATCATCACAAAGGGTGCCGACTGGTTCGCATCAATCGGTTCAGAGAAGTCAAAAGGTACAAAGGTGTTCGCTTTGGCTGGCCAGATCAACAACGTCGGTTTGATTGAGGTTCCTATGGGAACAACTCTGCGCGACATCATCTACGAAATCGGTGGTGGTATCAAGGGCGGCCGTAAATTTAAAGCTGTTCAGACCGGTGGTCCTTCAGGCGGCTGCTTGACAGAAAAACACCTCGACACAGCTATCGACTATGATTCATTGATGGCTGCCGGCTCAATGATGGGTTCAGGCGGTATGGTCGTCATGGACGACACATCATGTATGGTTGCTATCGCTAAGTTCTACCTCGAGTTCACATGCGAAGAGAGCTGTGGTAAATGCTCACCATGCCGTATCGGTAACAAGAGAATGCTCGAAATCCTCAACAAGATCACAGAAGGCAACGGAACAATGGACGACCTCCAGGAACTCCGCAACCTCGCAGCTGTTATCAAAGACACAGCATTGTGCGGTCTTGGTCAGACATCACCTAACCCGGTATTGTCAACACTCGACAACTTCTGGGATGAATACGTTGAGCACGTCGTCGACAAGAAGTGCCGCGCTGGTGTCTGCAAGAAACTCATGAACTACGTCATCGACAAGGATAAATGTATCGGCTGCGGCAAATGCGCCAAGAACTGCCCTGCAGAAGCCATCTCGAAGACCAGCTACATCGCCGAAGGTCACAAGCTTCCTTCAATGGAAATCGACACAACGAAGTGTATCAAGTGCGGTGCATGTATGAGTGGATGTAAATTTGATGCTATTTCTGTCAAATAAAATAGAGGAGGAGAAAGATATGATTAATGTAACAATAGATAACAAACAGATTCAGGTCGCAGAAGGCACAACAATTTTGAAAGCTGCCCGTCAGGCCGGTATTCATATTCCTACCCTCTGCTATTTCGAGTTGGCAGGAATGAACTTTGAGAACAAACCAGGTGGATGCCGTGTTTGCGTTGTCGAGATCACAAAGGATTTCAACGGCAAACCACGTCGTAACCTTGCTCCAGCTTGCGCAACAGACTGCGTCGAAGGTATGGAAGTTCTCACACACAGCGCCCGTGTCATCAACGCACGCCGCACTGTTGTTGAGTTGATTCTTTCAGACCACCCGACAGACTGCTTGACATGCGCTAAGTCAGGACAGTGCGAACTCCAGAAGCTCGCTCAGAACCTCGGTATCCGCGACATCCCATTCAAGGGTGAGCAGTCAACATACCGCAAGGATATGTCACCTTCAATCGTCCGCGACATCGACAAATGTATCATGTGCCGCCGCTGCGAGAACGTATGTAACAACATCCAGACAGTCGGTGCTTTGTCAGCTGTGAACCGTGGCTTCCAGGCCGTCGTCGCTCCAGCTTTCGAGCAGGACCTCATGGATTCACCCTGCGTCATGTGCGGTCAGTGCGTCCAGGTGTGCCCAGTCGGCGCTTTGAGCGAGGTTGACGACACACGCGCTGTCATGGCAGCTATCAACAATCCTAAGAAGACCGTCATCGTCAACACAGCTCCTGCAACACGTGTCGCCCTCGGCGAAGAGTTCGGCATGCCGGCAGGTACCATCGTCACAGGCCAGATGGCAGCAGCATTGCGCCGCCTCGGCTTCGACTATGTGTTCGATACAGACTTCACCGCTGACTTGACCATCATGGAAGAAGGTACAGAGCTCCTCGGCAGAATCAAGAAGTTCATGGCAGGCGACAAGTCAGTGCGTCTCCCTATCTTGACATCATGCTGCCCAGGTTGGGTCAACTTCTTCGAGCACAACTTCCCAGATATGCTTGACGTTCCTTCAACAGCTAAGTCACCTATGCAGATGTTCGGCGCTGTCGCAAAGAACTACTGGGCAGAGAAGATGGGCATCAAGAGAGAAGACCTCGTCGTCGTCTCTATCATGCCTTGCTTGGCAAAGAAATACGAAAGCAAACGTAAAGAGTTCTACAAAGACGGTAACCCGGATATCGACTACGTCCTTTCAACACGTGAGTTGGCTCGCTTGATCAAGCAGTTCAACCTCGACCTTAAGGACATGCCATCAGAGGATTACGATGATCCGCTCGGCGAGTCAACAGGTGCTGCTGTTATCTTCGGTGCAACAGGCGGTGTTATCGAGGCTGCTACACGTACAGCTTACGAGGTGTTCACCGGCAAACCGTTGCCAAAGATCGACTTCACAGAACTCCGTGGTATGGACGGTATCCGTGACGCTTGGGTTGACTTCGCAGGCACCCCAATCCACATCGGTATCGCTCACGGTCTGGCAAACGCACGCAAGCTCCTCGAAAGAGTTCGCGAAGGCAAAGAGCAGTTCCACGCTATCGAAGTCATGGCTTGCCCAGGCGGTTGCGTCGGCGGAGCTGGTCAGCCATATCACCATGGCAACAGTGAAATCATCAAGAAACGTACAGAGGCTATCTATCGTGAGGACGCCGGCAAACCAATCCGTAAGTCACACGAGAATCCTTCAATCAAGAAGATTTACGCTGAGTACTTTGGTGAACCATGCGGCCACAAGTCACATGAACTGCTGCATACACACTATTTCGACAAGTCAGAACATGTTGAGATTAGCGAAAAATAATTGTTGGAAAATTAAAAATTGAATATTATGGCAGTTATTAAATTATCAGAAGATAAAATCAACTTCATTAAGGATGTTTGCAAATCATTCCGTAATGACGGTGGTGAAGTTATCAACGTGCTTCACAAGGTTCAGGGTGAGTACGGCTACCTCTCAGCAGAAGTTCAGGAACTCGTCGCTAAGGAGTTGAACATCCCTGTATCAAGAGTTTACGGTATCGTTTCATTCTATTCATTCTTCACCATGACTCCAAAGGGCAAATACCCGATTTCAGTCTGCTTGGGTACAGCATGCTACGTGCGTGGTGCTGAGAAGGTTTTGGATGAATTGAAACGTCAGCTCGGCGTTGAAGTCGGTGGCACAACACCTGACGGAAAGTTCTCATTGAACTGTCTCCGTTGCGTGGGCGCCTGCGGTCTTGCTCCAGTCGCTATGATTGGTGACAAGGTCTACGGCCGTTTGACACCAGACAAAGTCAAAGAAGTTTTGGCTGAATACAAGGATTAATTAATACCTTATTAATTAATATGAAATGTAGGGGCGAAAAATGTTTCGCCCTTACATTTTTTTTATGATATTCGGTGAATAAATTTATTATTCGCCGAAAATTTTTCGGTGATTATGATGATTATTCGCCGAAAATGTTTATTTTTGCAAAAAATTTGGAATTATGTATTTGCATGAATATGACAATTGGTGGAGTTTCACTTTCGATACATCTGCTGTGATGAACAGGCTGGCTGCAGTGAGGGTTTTGCAGGGTCGGTTGCTTGGTGAGTTGTCGTCGATAGGTTTCTCGTTGCAGAATGAAGCCCAGTTGACAAATATATCTTTGGAGATTGTGAAATCTTCTGAAATAGAAGGGGAGATGCTGAATCTTGAGCAGGTGAGGTCGTCAGTTGCAAAGCGACTTGGCATACCTACGGCAGGTGTTGTTAGGACATCGAGATATGTTGATGGAGTTGTTGAGATGATGCTTGATGCGACGCATAATTATTCAGCGCCAATGACTGATGAAAGACTTTTCGGATGGCATAATGTGTTATTTCCCACTGGAATGAGCGGGCTATATTCGATAGATGTCGCAAAATATCGTACTCATGTGATGCAAGTGGTTTCCGGACCGATAGACTTTGAGACAGTTCATTATCAGGCTGTTGAACCAGAAAAGGTCTCTGAAGAGATGGCTCGTTTTATAAAATGGTTTAATGAAGACAATTCCAATGACCCGATATTGAAGGCTGCGATAGCGCATTTCTGGTTTGTGACAATCCACCCGTTCGATGACGGGAACGGCAGAATCGCCAGGGCATTGACGGAGATGTTGCTTTCGAGAGCTGATGAGACATCAAAACGTTTTTATAGCATGTCGAATCAGATACAAATTGATAAAAACAATTATTATGATGTTTTGGAGAAGACGCAAAAAGGTGAAGGTGATATAACCGAATGGCTGTTGTGGTTCTTGGATTGTCTTGAAAATTCTATAAAATCTACGAACGAGACTTTGTCTTCAGTTTTGCGGAAAGCGCGATTTTGGGAATCTCATTATGAAATGAAGTTTAACGAACGCCAGAAGAAACTGATAAACATGCTTTTTGACGGCTTTTTCGGCAAGCTCAACACGAGCAAATGGGCAAAAATCGCGAAATGCTCAACTGACACCGCCTTGAATGACATAAATGATTTGATAGGCAAGGGAGTCTTGAAGAAAAACGAGGAAGGAGGAAGAAGCACGAATTATGAGTTGGTGTAAAAAACTTTTTACTATCTTTGCAGAAATTTAAACAACATTATAATGTAGAAAAAACGACATATTGACATATAAATAGCGGTTCGAAGCTATTCTTGAACTCCAATTTACCACATCGTCCCTAGGGACACAATCTCAAGAATAAGTTCCGAAATGCCGTATTTGTTACGGCGTGGATAGACTTGTTGAGATTGTGGGCGTGGTAACCCGGAGTTCAGGCAAGATTTACTTCCACGCCTTTTTTATGTCGTGTTGTGCAATGGCAATTAATATGGAAACTCAGAACAAACTTCACATCGGTCACATGGTGAAATCCATTTTCGACAAAAGCGGGTTGAGCGTGGCGGAGTTTGCACGGAGGATTCATTGCGAGAGGACCAATGTTTATAAAATCTTTAACCGCCGTACCATCGATGTGGAGATGCTTGTTGCCATTTCAGAAGCGCTTGAGCACAATTTTCTTGAAGATGTGATGAAATATTATGGGCTGGAGGTAAAACACTGCACAAATTTAAGTTTAAATATTACTTTGGAAGATTTAACAGAAGAAAATGTTGATAGTATTTCTAAATTACTAGTGTTTTTTAGAAATACTAATAAATGACGTGAATAATATTCACTAATTTGTGATTTATAATCACGGTTATAATAGCTGTTAGTTTTGTAGCTTCCTTAATTTTGTGGTGTATATTTAATAGAAGTTGTGCCCGACACGAATCAAGGGAAATAGTTATGGATACATACACACAAACATCAGCACCTTTAATTAAATTAAGAACAGATAGGGGATTGGCAAAATTCTTTTTTCTTTCGTTAATCACATTTGGCATTTATGGTATTGTTGTCATGTCTCATATTTCTACCGAAATTAATGATATCGCAACTAAACATGATGGCAGGAACACAATGCATTTTTGTTTGATTTATTTTATTTTCAGTTGGCTGACATTTGGGATTGTTCCATTGGTGTGGTATAACAATATATCAGATAGGATTGGAAGTGAACTGAAAAGAAGGAATTTGCCATACAATTTTGGTGCTGGTACTTTCTGGGGTTGGGGCTTTTTCGGTAGTTTATTATTTGGAATAGGCCCTCTTGTTTACACACATAAGTTGATGCATGCGATGAATTATCTTGCAGCAGATTATAATCGTGTTGGCTAATTAGTATTTATGGATTTTAAATAAGTAATTAGTAGTATTACATAATAAAACATTAATTATGGTAGGAAGAATAATTGGTTTAATTATAAGTCTGGCATTGATAATAGCTGGATTAAGTGGTAATTTTGTATTAAAAGGTACCAATAGTAGTACAGCTTTGGTTGTCATAGGTTTGATTTTCCTGATAATCGACATAATTGGGATTGTAAGGGCAAGTAAAAATAATGAATCTTAATTAATAATAAATCAGAATTATTATGGGATTAATTAGTTTAATAGCAGGTGGCATAATGGATGCCAATAAAGCGATAAAACAAAACAATGCACAAAAAGACGACACGATTCAAACTGTTGTGAAAAACAATTTTTCTATTGATGTTCCATCTTTTTTAACACCGACGACTAAATTTGGTGATGATGCATCTGTCCAATATTGGAACAAAACACTAGATATCGCATTGATGGTTATAGATGAACCAAAACAAGAGTTTGTTGACACCATGAATGAATTAAAAAATGATTTACCTGATATAGGAAAAGGTGACTCGATTTTGGATAATATGGCTGCTATGGTGTTGGGTAATTATTTTGAAGATATAGACAAAATAGAAATTAATGATTATAATCATACTTATATCAATGGACTTAATGCTCTGACACTTAATGCTTTCCAAAAAAGGACCTTCTTGAAAGATGCTGTATATGGAAGTTTTGCATTTGTTGAGGGGAAGAACACTCTTTATCAGATTATTATAATATCTGGTGGAACAAGTATTGCTAAACTTGCAGACAAGTTGGATAATTCAATTAAGTCTTTTAAAGAGATTTAATAAATATAATGATTGTCAAATAAGAAGCGATGAGCCGATGGGTTATAACTGGCAATATAGAATATGAAACATATAACGACAAAAGCTATTCTGTTCATTATTATAGTCTTTGTGCCTGTAATAATGTGTGGAAATAATATACAACAATTAAGTAATACACAAAATAGTTATGTAATTGATAATAATGACAATAACAATATTATTGGTACAAAATGGTTATACAAGAATACTAATGATTATGGTATTTATATATATTTTGTTTCTGATAATTGGGTAAAAGTCTATACTTTTAAACGCAATGATAACAGACATAACGCTAATGATCATTATTATGTGTTAGAAGAGGAGTATTTATGCACTTATACTATTGACAAACAAAATAATAAAAATGGTACCATATGGCTAACAGAAGGTGAATGGAAAGAACCACTTGGTTCTTTTACTATAATTGGTAATTCAATGGGGTATATGAACAAAAAACAGACTATGAGTTGGACACTTAAAAAGGTCGATTATACCATGGATTGTATTCAAATAGAATAAATATAATATCAATTTAAAAACCGATGAGCCGATGTGATAAAAGGCAATTTAATAAAATGAAAAAAATCTTGCTATTGTTATTCTTAACTGTATTTTCGTATTTATGTCAAGCTCAATCAAACAAATACGAATTCAATTGTTGTACAGATGTTAATCATGTTATTTCAAAATCAGGTACAACTAAAGTTGCTCCATTAATGTTCGGCGCAGTGGCTAAATATGCTCGGACTCGTATTATATCAGAAAAGACTTCAACTTTTAAAAGCTTTGTATTAATATCTTATTGTTGGGATTGCAAGCGAGGGAAAATATGGAATATAACTGATGACCTGCATAAGTATCATGTTGAATACACAGATGAAGATGATGATAAATATACAGAAGATGTTGAAGTGTTGCCACGTACATTTTCGCATATGATACCTCAATATATTCTTCAACCAATCAAAGTGACAGTATATGAGTTGCAATAAAAATGTATCAATAAGAGTAGTGATACTTATACTACTAGTATTACAAAATATCACATTGGTTGCTCAGTTAGATCGGAATGCTGTAATTAGTGTTCAAGGAGCATCAACATTAATGTATTATTATGGACATGGAACAGCAGGAGTTGATAGATGGGATGGTAACGAAAATATCGTAGATCTTGTTATTCCTACAAAGATTGTTGTTGATGGATATAAATGTGAAGTGAGAGTAATTCACGAGAATGCTTTCAGATTTTGTAAAAAACTCGAAACAGCCTATATCAATGTGTATGTTATATGGTATTATGCTTTTTGGGGGTGCGATAATCTTAAAAGCATAGAGTTTGGTCCAAAAGTAAATAGTATTTGTGAAGATGCTTTCAGGAATTGCAGAAATGTAACATGCATTAAATCTCATGCGACGATGCCTCCGAAATGTAATAAATATGTATTTGATGACATTCCTAACAATATAACGATATTTGTGCCTAAAGATGCGATAGAAAGATACAAATCTGCAGATGCGTGGAATCATTTTAAAAATTTCAAACCATTATAATTTACTAAAAACCGATGCGCCGATGGGATATAACTGGCATATATTAATATGAAAAAAACATTGTTATTATTGACAATCGTGATCGCAAGTTTATCATTGTCAAGTTTTAAAAACATTGATAATTCTTCGGCGACAATGAAAACTGAAGATAAAACAAATGTTGACAATGCCGATAATGATTATATATATTATACCTCGATTACCGCATGGTGTAGAGCAACTGAATCAAATACATTTTACATTTTTTATAAGGAGGGTAATGGAGAACGAGATTACACCGTAGCTCCTTCGCGTAATCTTAATGAATGCTTTTTTACATATATTATTTATAAGAATGGACGTTATGGAGATCCTGAATGCAAAGACTACAGAAAGAACTACCAGTATAAGTTTAATACTTCAGGAGGATTCACATATTATTTCAACTGTGATTTGCCGTATATGAATTTTAACTAATAATAATTATGGAACTTGACACGGCTTAGATTACACCACCTTGTGATGTTAGGTGAAGGTTCCGACAATGATGTTAATTAACCGGTCGCAATTTGCGACCGGTTATTCTTTTATGTTATTCCTCAACACTTCAGGACTGTTTCTGCAATCCCAAACCATAAGGATATAGCAAGTACTGTTTTCGTGCAAATAAATCAATTTGTGCCTTCTCAATACAACCCAATATCGATAATTTCTCTTTAAATGTGAAAAGACTTGTTCTTTTGGTCCTAATTCCGGCATCATTTCAAGATAGCCCGTTGCTTTAAAGATTTCATCAATAATGGTTTCCGCAAAACGAATCGAAATGTCCTTATAATAGTGGAAGAGATTTTCGACATCGCTTCGCGCTAATGGGGTCCATTTCACTTTAACCATGACTTCGCGATTTTTCTAAATTCGGTATTTGTCATGCAATCACGATTGTTGTCAGCATCAGCAGTTGATTGTATAATGCGCTGCTCGGCTTCGGTTACAGTGTAATCACACGGCAATATCATTTCTTCTATTTCTGAATAGTTCAACATAATTTTATTTTTTGCAAAGATAAATAAAAAACTTGAAATCACAACTGTGATTTCAAGTTTTTTTAGAATTAATCAAGATGGGTCTAAAACCTCATCTCCAGATTCACTTTCACATCTGGATGCAGCGACTTCCCAACCGGGCATGTGTCGGCAGCGCGTTTGAGCATCGCCTTCTGCGCGTCGGTGTAGTCGTTTTTCGGGAAAGTGATGATGATGTCGATCTGTCCGATGCGGCGTGGGTCGGCAGCCAACCCTTTATTGTTGCCATAATCGTTATCTCCTTACGTTCACTTTTTCAGTCGTAATTCCATTCTCTGTCTCAATTCGTATCATATAGATTCCTGATTCAAAACCACTCAACTCAATGGTGGTATTGTCGGTTGCGGTTGTTTCAAGAATTTTCTGACCTAAAACGTTCATTACACTTATGGTCATCTTGCCTTCGCTTTCGATGTTGACCATGCCGTTGGTTGGGTTAGGGTAGAGGCGGACGCTGCTTGCGCTGACTTCTGCAACAGCTGTGTTTTCGCAGTCGTTGTTGTATGTCAAGAATATGCCGTCGCTGTGCTCGTCTGAAGTGTAGAGAATCTCGTCGTCAGTGTTTTTGATAACGAAAGCGCATTCGTAGTCGGTGTCGTAGCCTTCGCTGTTGTGATACCAGCCATGGTTCCAGATGAAGTTGAGGTTGTCTTTCAGCAATGGCAATACTATGGTTTGTGATGAACCTTCTGTCATGGTCACTTTGCCGATGCGTTGTCCGTTTTCGCTCGTCACGCTGATGCAGGCGCCTTTCCAGCCGTCACCGCCTTCGTCAGTGAGTTCGAAGATGATGTCGCATTTGTCGCCCACAAGGATGGTGGCGTATTCTTTGCGGCTGAAGCCGTAGTCGTTCTCAGCGATTATTGAATATTGGTAAAGACCTTCTTCGAGATTCAAGTCATTAATATTCATTTTAGCGTCTTTGACACCTTCTGACTGGAAAATGTTTTCTCCGTTACGATAAACATAGATGGTGAATTCGCCAAGAGGATCGCCGTTGAGGTTTTTATCAGGGTTGGTCCAGCTGATGCTGACGCTTCTCATGTCCTCATTCTCGGCTACTTCGAAGTCGGCAATGTTTTCCGGACGGTTGTTGTATTCCGGTGAGTTTGGAATGATATGACCTGTGAAACCATTCATTGAGTTGAATGCGTATTTTGTAGTGTTGAGCGCTCCTACAGGGCACCAGGCGTCGTCTTTGCCGCTCCATCCCCAGTTGAAGTGGAAATAGTCGTTCTCATCGTAGCCGTCGCATACGAAGGCGTGTCCACCAGCGCCAGTGTCGTCCTGGCCGCTATAATACAACGGAATGCCTTCGTCGAGACCGCCGTCTTTCAGCATCTGTGTCCATTCCTCATTGGAGTAGCCTTGGCCCCAAAAGCCACCGCCATAGTCGGTGATATGGTCGTCGCAAGAATACCCAAAATAAGTACGTAACGCAGGAGGCACGTCATCAGAAAAGGCACCGCTGCCGTCGGGACCGTATATCATTTCCACAGAAATGCCGCAATGATGCAGTAACTGAGCGATATAGAAGTAATCTTCCTCGGTATTTAATGAGTCAATATCATTAGGCATCAACTCAAAATGATATTCAGTCTCGCCAAAGTTGGCTGTTTGCTGTGGATAATCATAAGGATCATAAGTGTGTGAAGAAAATCCTTGTGCCGGATAGTTCCAGAATTTCAACACCTGACCCATGGCTGTGGCGACGCAGCCGGCGTAAACGTGGCCGCCGCTGCCTTCATCGTCTTCAGGACATTGGCTGTTGTAAGGGAAATTCTGGTGCCATGTGGTCTGAAGGAGAGGACCGACAACAACGCGGTTGCCTCTGTCTTGTTTAATAAAACCGTTTTCTGCTACCGACGCCCATTCAGCAACGATGTCTTCAGTGGCTTTGAGATTGTTTTCTCTAATATATTGAATCTCCTGGCAGAAGCTGTTAAGCGTGAAGTTGAAACCGTCAGCGACGTCGTTAGGGTTGAAGCATCCGGTTGTGGAATAAGCTAAAATAGGCTTCACGCGGTCGTCACCGGCTATGATGACGAAACCATTGTTGTCACCGACATTGAAAACATAAAAATCTACATCACCACGAGTGGCTGCAGTATGAACTAATTGAATGTTAGTTTGTTGTGAACCTTTCGCAGCGCTCATAAAACGCTGTCCGAGTTGCTGTGCGCGCTGTGCGTCGACAGGACCTGCGTAAATTTTGCCAATAGCTAAGGCAAAAATCGCGATCAACAAAAATTGATATTTTCTCATTTTAATTTAAGTTAAAAAATGGTTAAGTCCTGCAAAGATATAAAAAAAAACTTGAAATCACTTGTGATTTCAAGTTTTTTTATCAAATGTTTCTAAGATACTATCTTCTTACGCTAACCTTTTCTGTCATAGTACCCTGGGCTGTCTCGATGCGGACCATGTAGATGCCTGTCTCGAAGCCGCTCATGTCGAGGGTGGCATTGTCGGTGGCTGTTGTCTCAAGAACCTTCTGGCCAAGCACGTTGAGCACTGAGATTGTCATCTCGCCATCGCCTTCGACATTGAGCATGCCCTTGGTCGGGTTAGGGTAGAGGCGGACATTGCTTTCGATGACTTCTTCAATAGATACGTTCTCGCAGTTGTTGTTGTATGTCAAGAAGATGCCGTCGCTGAGTTCTTCTGAGGTGTAGAGAATCTCGTCGTCGGCGTTTTTGATTACGAAAGCGCACTCATAATCGGTGTCGTATCCTTCGCTGTTGTGATACCAGCCGTGATTCCAGATGAAGTTGATGTTGCCTTTCAAAAGCGGCATCACTATTGTCTGTTCGCTGCCTTCTTCCATGGTGATGATGGCGATGCGCTGTCCGTTTTCATTTGTCACGCTGATGGCCGCACCTTTCCAACCATTGCCGCCTTCGTCGGTGAGTTCGAAAACGATGTCGCATTTGTCGCCGACAAGAATTTTAGCATAGGCTCTCTTGTTGAAACCGAATTCATTTTCAGCGATAATAGAATATTTGTAAAGTCCGGCATCAAGGTTCATGTCGTTGATTACCAGTCTTGAGCCTTTCACTCCTTCTGTTTGGAAAATAACTTCTCCGTCGCGATAAACATAAACTGTGAAGTCGCCCAGAGGCTCGCCGTTGAGGTTGTTCTCAGGATTGGTCCAGCTGATGCTTACGCTTGTCATATCGTCGTTCTCAACCACGTCAAAGTCTGTTATTGCTTCAGGACGGTTCAGATATTCAGGTGAGTTCGGGATGATATGACCCGTGAAGCCCGACATGGTGTTGAAGGCGTATTTTGTGGTGTTGACAGCTCCGATAGGGCACCAGGCATCATCTTTGCCGCTCCAGCCCCAGTTGAAGTGGAAGTAGTCGTTCTCGTCGTAGCCGTCGCATACGAAGGCGTGACCGCCCTGCCAGTTGTCGTCCTGACCGCTGTAATACAACGGGATGTTCTCATCGAGACCGCCCTGTTTCAGCATCTGAATCCATTCTTCGTTGCTGTAGCCACCTCCTGGCCACCAGTTGTCGTTGCTGATATGGTCGTCGCAGTTAAATCTGAAATAGTTGCGCAAAGCATCCGGCACATCTTCGGAGTAGGCACCGCTGCCATTGCCGCTGTATTGCATATCGACAGCGATACCGCATTGATGCAGGAACTGTGCGATATAGAAATAGTCTTCCTCGGTGCTCAATGAATCCAATTCGTTAGGCATCAGCTCGAAGTGATATTCTGTCTCTCCGAAGTTTGCTGTCTGCTGCGCATAACCAGCTGGATTGTAAGTATGTGAGCCTGTTCCCATTGGTGGCCAGTCGTAGAATTTCATCACCTGACCCATTGCTGTGGCGACGCAGCCTGCATAGACGTGACCGCCGCTGCCTTCTTCGTCTTCAGGGCACTGGCTGTTCCAAGGGAAGTTCTGGTTCCAGATAGTCTGGCAGAGAGGTCCCACCACGGCGCGTGTGGCTCTGTCTTGATTGATTCTTCCTGTTGCTGCAACGGATGTCCATTCAGCTTTGATATCGGAAGTGACAGTGAGGTTGTTATCTCTCACATACTGTATTTCTTCACAGAAAGTGTTGAGGGTGAACTCAAAACCGTCAGCGACGTCGTTAGGGTTGAAGCATCCTGTTGTGGAATAAGCCAAAATAGGCTTCACGCGGTCGTCACCGGCGACGATGACAAATCCATTGTCACCGCTGACATTAAAAACGTAGTAATCCACGTCGCCGCGGGTGGCTGATGTATGGACCAGTTGAATATCAAGTTTTTGGGCACCTTTAGCGGTACTTAAAAAACTTTGTCCGAGCTGTTGGGCGCGCTGAGCGTCAACAGGACCTGCAATAATTCTGCCTATCGTCAAGGCAAGAATAGCAATGAATAATAAAGTCTTTTTCATTTTATTTGAATTAAGTTGATTTTCAAAATTAACCTGCAAAGATAATAAAATTAATTGTTTTAATCATAATTAGTTAAAATATCTTTTTTGATGTGTTTCAAAATGTTGTTGCATTCTTCTTGGTTGTCGTAGAAAAACAGCCAGATGGTGCGTGTGTTATCGTCAGCAGCTGAGACGTAGCCTTTGTGTCCGTATTCGTTGGCGTCAGTCATCGGGGAGTCGTTTTTTTCGATAAGAGAGGCTTCGTTCATCTTTATCACTTCGTTGAGAAGCTGGTTGGCGGCCGTAACAGCAAGAGTGTCAATGTATTCATCCATGCTAATGCTTCCGTCGGTAGGGAAGTTGCCGACAATCTCGCGAATTTTGCCTGCAATAATTTCTTTCATGTTGTTGAAGCGTTCCTCATCGACTTGGTTGATGTCGGTGATGGTATCGAGACCAAGGTCCTTTACGAAGTTGGCGTCTATACCTACCCCGACGGATACAACTTTTTGGTTTTCAGGGCGTTCCGTCACACTGTCGTGCCGGGTGAGCATTCCGAAACTGTTTTTCAAACTGTCCCAATCCTCGTTGAGGTTTGCTTTTATCATCAGAGCATCGATTTTATCCCCGTTAAGGGTTAAGCCACCTAAATAGGCAACTGTGAGATTCTCGTTGTCGGCATATTTGTAATACATGTTGAGTGCTGCATTGTCATAACGCCCCGAACAGGATGACAGCACCATCATCGCCAGTATTGTTAAATATGCAAAGAGTCTTTTCATTTTCATTGTTTTATAACATCGTTTACGGCAAATATAATGTCTTCTGCCGAGCAACCGTTGTTGCACATGAAATGCATCGCTTGTCCGTCAACGTTGACTTTTGCGGCGGCAGGATGCCTGTTGCCATTCAAATTTTTATATGTCAAACCCAAAACGGTCATTCCTATGATGAGGCTTGCTGCCGCGGCGTATGGAAACCAGCGCTTGCGGCGTGTGAACGGGATGACTACCGCCGATTGCTGTGCCTGTTGCCCTGCCTGTTCGGCTAATCGCAGCATAGTGGTGTCGTCGGGCATCGTTTTCTCGGTCAGCTCTTGCCAGCTGTTTCTGCGGCGTTCCCAAACAGTTTGGAAGTCGTCTTTTTGTTTTGTATTCATCGCTTTATTTCCGTTATAATCATTCATTATATTTAGGTGTTGTTTTCTTGTTCGTACATCTTCTTGAGCCTGTGTTTGGTACGTGCTATGCGCATGGCTACGGCACCCACCGAACTGCCTGTCATGTCGGCGATATCCTTGTAGGAGAAGCCGTCGAGGAAGGCGCGGATAACGGTGCCGTCTTGCTCTGGCAGCGAATTGATGAGCTGTCGCAACTGCTCCTGGCTCTCGTCGGGTACCTCGTCGGCGGTATTGCTGTTTGGCGTGAGCGGCTCCACATCGAAGGCATTCCTGCTTTTTCGACGCAGCATCAGCATGGTATTGGTCGCTACCCGCCACACCCAGGTCTTCTCCGAGCTGCGGCCTTCAAACGAGCCGAAGCTTCGCCATAGACTTATCAGAACCTCTTGCATGCAGTCTTCAACGCTCCATTCCTTGCCAAGGGTGTAATCGGAGCAGATATGCCAAATCATTGCCTTGTTCCGAAGCACTAAGGCGTCGAAATCGGCCTGCGACGGCTCGGCGTTGAGGCTGTCAGGCATATATGACTTTGAAGACTTCATTTCTGTATTGTCTGATTGATTAGGTGCAAAGTTAATATGAAAAATAACACGGAAATGTTTTTTTCAAATATTTTAATTACCCGTTATTATTTTGATTAAATTTGCAACTAATGTTATAAAAAAAGGAAAGAATTATAATGAAAAGAATAGCTTTGCTTGTGTTATTGTTTTTGCTGACGATGACAGCCCGTTGCAGCGTTTATCTTTTCGAGCAATTCGACGGGACCTTCATGCCGAATGGCTGGTCGATGTCGGGCATTGGCGCTGATTACTGGTATATCTCCGAGACCAATAACGCCGGCGGCACTCCAAATGAACTTTATTACTATTGCAACACAATAGGCACGTGGCGGCTTGTTTCGCCTTCCGTTGACTTGAGCGGCTTGGAGAGCATCAACGTTTCTTTCAAATTGCGCTACGAGAAATGGAGCAGCGACCTCACTATCGGCATTGCCACTACATCTGATAACGGACTGCATTGGCATCAAGGGTGGACGCAGACACTCAGCGCCACCGGAAATGCTGAAATCAATGAGATGATAAGCACAGAAGACATTGGCAATCAGAATGTTAAGTTCTGCATATTCTTTACAAACACAAACGATAACTATAGCAATGTTTACATTGACGATATCGCGGCTTTTGTGCAGCGCGACCTTGACATGGAAGTGTCGGCAATAAATGTTGATGATGTGCAACCCAATGGCAGTTTTGAAGTTGGGATGAGCCTTTTCAACACCGGCAACGAGACCGTGACATCTGTTGGGGGATTTTACGAGATTGACGGCCAACTGGTTGCTAATCAGACCTTTGCGGTCAATGTGCCGTCAAGAGCTTACATAAATTTGAATTTTGACGTGCCTGCCGACCTTGTTCCCGACAATTACCAACTCACTGTTGGCATCATTAAGGTGAACGGCGTGGTTGACGACGACTCCTCTAACAACAGTTTGAGCAAAAATGTATCGATAGCCGTCGCTACTACGCAACGTTTGCCGATGTTTGAGCATTTCACGAGCTCGTCGTGCGGCACGTGTCCGCAGCTTAGCGCCCAGATGGAGACGTTTTGCAACAGCAATCCGGGGAAATATACCTATGTTAAATATCAAATGAACTGGCCATCGCCTGGCGACCCGTATTACACATCGGAAGGTGGCGTTAGGAAAAATTATTACGGTGTGATTTCGATTCCGAATCTGTTTATGGATGCTGCCGACTATTCGTTTAATCCGGTGACGCAGAACGACTTCGACGAGCATTTCAATACTCCTGTGGCGATCGAGATCAAAGGCTCTTATTGGATGGAAGGCAGTACGATTCATGTCATTGCTGACATCATGCCTTTTGCCGATATCGATGATGTGAGGGTGTATGTTGCGGTGAACGAGAAGACCACGTACAACAATGCAACCACCAATGGCGAGACCTCGTTCCATCATGTGATGATGAAGATGTTGCCTAACGCTCAGGGCACTACAAAGTCGTTCACTGCCGGACATCTTGAGACTCTTACATTCGATTACGACATGTCGAATACCCACGTGGAGGAGATGGACGACCTTGAAGTGGCGGTGTGGATTCAGAAACATGACACAAAACGCGTGTATAACAGCAATTTCCTATTCGAGACGGCGAATCATCCTTATGCGCCTGAAAATCTTCAACTTACGACTTCAGGAAGTGGTTTCAACGCTACTTGGAATGCGCCGTCGCAAAGCACGCCAACAGGTTATAACATCTGGCTTGACGAGACGCTGGTGGCTGAAAACGCCAATGTTACAAGCTACAGCTTCAATGCTGACGGAAACGAGTTCCATTGCGTTCAGGTGCAAGCGGTTTACAGCGACAATATCACTTCGGTGAAAGCTGTCGCAACCACAACGGAGAATCTTGATATATCTGAAAATCAAGCTGTTTCGCTTGAAATTTATCCGAATCCAGCATCAGAATACATTATTATAAATTGCACGCACGAACAAACGGCATCTATACACATTATTAATATAATGGGCGAAACCGTTTTGTCCGAGAAGATAACTTCCGAAACACCGAAAATCAGCGTAAATGCTTTAGCTGAAGGCGTTTACACCGTTGTTGTTGTTGGCAAAGACGGTATGAAACAGTCGGCATTGTTGGTCGTAACGCATTAAAACTATTGAAAATGAAAAGAATTCCAATTATAGTCATTTTGCTTTGTGCGACGTTGCTCGGCAGTGCCCAAAACGTCATCGAAGAGAAAACCAGAATCAACATAATGATGCTGGAGCAATCTGACATGACGGCATTGAATCGTGAGGCAAATAGGCTTGCTACCAAGAATGAACGCCGTGAGTTTGTAGTTGAAACGCTGAAACGGCAAGCTGAGTCTTCGCAAGCCGATTTGATGCTGCTGTTGCGCGAGATGGAGCGTGACGGCATGGTTGACGACATCCGTCAGCTGTGGGGATTGCCAATGCCATCAGCTGTAACGCGAGCGAAAAAGCCATCGAAGTGATTAGTCAACGCAGTGACATCATGTCGGTTAACAAAAGCGAAATGGTATAATGTAATTCCCTTCCGGAGATGTCGGTACAGCCACGCAACATATCTCGTGGACTTGCCGACCATGTTGCCAAAATCAACGCCGACCAGGTGTGGGAGCTTGGTTATACTGGTCAGGGTGTGCTCGTCGCCGTTGTCGATACCGGCATCGACACTGCTCATCTTGACCTTGCCGGACGCATGTGGGATGGAGGTGATGAGTTCCCGAATCATGGCTACGACGTGTATGAGCACGACTATGACCCATCAGACCAGCGTGGTCACGGCACCAAGGTCGCCGGCATTGTTTGCGGAATGGGCATGGCAGGCACACAAACAGGTGTGGCTCCCGATGCCACGGTGATGAATGTCAAGGTGTTTGGCAATGATGCGGCAGGAAGTCCCGACGCTATCCTTCTTGAAGGTGTTCAGTTTGCCGTCGAACATGGTGCTGATGTGATTAATATGTCGTTTGGAATGCCAGGACAAGTTGAGGCTCGACGCGGTCTTTACCGACAAGTCAGCGACAATGTGCTTGCGGCAGGCATAGTGGGAGTATCGATAGCCGGCAACGAGCGTTATTATATGGGTTTGGGACTGCTGAATCCGCCTTATTTGTTGAGTGTTCCAGGCGCTTGTCCGTCGCCGTGGCGACATCCCGACCAGGCAGTAAACCAGGGAGGCGTGAGCTCCACGATATGTGTCGGCAGCGTTGACAACGACAACATAGTGAGTTGGTTCTCGTCGCCAGGTCCTGTCACTTGGGCCGACAGCTCCAACTATGGCGATTATCCGTACACTCCAGGCAGCACGGTGGAAATTGGGCTGATCAAGCCTGATATAGCGGCACCAGGCAATGGAATCGTTTCATTGAAGTTTGGCACCACCGACGAGTATGTCGCTGACGCAGGCACCTCGTTCGCAGCACCCTGCGTGACTGGTGTCATCGCATTGATGCTTTCAAAAAACCCGGAGCTCATGCCTGCCGAAATCGACAGCATTCTGCAAACAACCGCCGTGAAACTCACCGAGCATAAAAGCAACGACACTGGCTCGGGTTTGGTGGATACCTTGGCAGCCGTGCAAGCTATTGGTAATGATGGTGTTGATGATATTAAAGCTGACGAAATCATGGTTTATCCGAACCCGGCGAAAGATGCCATTAACATTGTCGGCTTACAAAACATCAATTCTTCGATTTCGCTGTATTCCATTGACGGCAAATTGGTCAAATGCAGTGAAATAATTGATAATCAATGTGATATATCTGATTTGCAATCAGGGATTTATCTGCTGAAAATAAAAACATCTGAAGGAATTTTTTACAAAAAAATTATAAAAGAAAGATTATGAAAAAATTTTTTTAATCCTGGCGTTGGCATTGGGCGTTATTTTTGCAAACGCCCAAATCATTGACAATCCATTGCTTGACGAGCTTAATAGCCGTGGCGAAGACGAGAAAATCGAGGTTTTTGTGATAATTAAAGCCAGTTATGACCGCGATATCTTGAATCGGAAGGCTGATGCGTTTTCGACACGTGCCGAACGCCGTGATTTTGTGGTGAAAGAGCTCAAGGCGTTTGCGGAGAAGTCGCAGAAGGATTTGAAGGATTATCTTAGCGTAAATTATAAAGGACATGATTTGCATATAAAATCGCTGTTTATGTCGAATACACTGGTGTTTTCGGCTAATAAGAATGTGATTTTTGAAATTGCGAAACGCGATGATGTCGAAATAATAGGTCTTGATAAAAAATATAATCTGATTGGCAATACTGATTTATTAGATGATAATTGTAGAGACGCGATTCATCGCGTCTCAAACCGCGAAACCACCCCTAACATCACCCAAGTCAGCGCCGACCAGGTTTGGGAGCTCGGCTACACTGGCGAAGGTGTGGTGGTGGCTGTCGTTGACTCGGGCGTAAACTACAACCATCAGGATGTTGCCGACCATTTGTGGGATGGGGGAGAGGAGTTTCCGCATCACGGCTACGACATAGTGAACGATGATGACGATCCTATGGACGACAAGGGTCATGGTACGCACTGTGCGGGCACGGTTCTTGGTGACGGCACCGCAGGCTCGCTCACTGGCATGGCTCCTGATGCCACCCTGATGTGTGTCAAAAGTATTGATGCCGATGGTTTCGGTGGCTCCGTCAACATTGCAAGCGGCACCTCACAGGCGACGCCTTGTGTTGCAGGCATCATCGCGCTGATGCTGCAAAAGAATCCCAACCTATAGTTGACGTTTCAGATCTTCCAGATGGCATCTATCTGCTGAAAATTCATGATAAATTCCTTAGATTTGTTATTGAAAAATAATGTAAAAGATAATGAAAAATGTGATATTTTTGTGGCATGAATATCACATTAAAAGAAGTTGCGACAAGTAAGGATCTGAAGGATTTCGTTCATTTCCCAAATGAGTTATACAAAGATAACCCATATTATGTTCCGCAGATTGAGTCGATGGACCGCGACACGCTCAACCCTAAGAAAAACCACGCTTTCGAGGTATGCGAAGGCAAATACTGGCTTGCATACGACGAAAACGGCAGGATAGTTGGGCGTGTTGCGGGTATCATCAACCATCGTTACAACGAGAAAGTAGGAGAGAAGATATGCCGTTTCGGCTTTATCGATTTCATTGACAATCATGATGTTTCCAAGATGCTGATGAGCGCTGTGGAGCAATATGCCAAAGATAAAGGCATGACTACGGTGAGCGGTCCTACAGGCTTCCTGGAATTTGACGCCGCCGGCATCCTCGTCGAAGGCTTCGACCAATTACCTACGGCTTACGGCAAATACAACGCGCCATATTACGAGCAGCATATCCTCGATCTCGGCTATAAGAAAGAAGTTGATTTCGTGGAGTACCGCATCCTCGTGCCTGATATCATCCCTGAGCGTTACGCCCGTTTCGCCGGGGTGGTGGCAGAGAAAAACGAGCTCCATCAGGCAGTGCTGCACAAACGCTCCGACCTCAACCCATATCTCGATGGCGTGTTCGCCTGCATGAACATGGCTTATTCAAAACTTCACGGTTTCTCTGAGTTGACGCCGGGTCAGTGTGAGGACTTGAAAAAACAGTTTCTTGGCAATGTCAACGTGGATTTCGTCTCGATAGTGCTCGACAAAAACGAGAAAGTGGTGGCATTCGGCGTGGGACTTCCGTCGCTCTCGCTGGCAATGCAGAAGGCAAATGGCAGCCTGTTCCCATTCGGATTTATCCATCTTTTAAAGGCTTTGAAGAAAAACGACACCCTCGACCTGCTACTCATCGCTATCGATGACGAATATCAAAATAAAGGTGTCAATGCCATGATTTTCGACAAATTCGCGCAAGGCATCAAGAAAAACGGCGTCAAATACATAGAATCGACACGCGAACTGGAAGACAACACAACAGTCCAGAATCTTTGGGGACGATTCGAACACTATTTGCACAAACGCGCAAGAGTGTATTCTAAGAATTTTTAATAATAACAGAAAATAACACATGAGAAGATTTTCACTGCTGTCTCTGATAGCTTTTTTGTCGTTCGCCTTCGCTACAAAAGCCCAACAAGGCGTACAAAACTACGTCTCCGCTTCAGGATACGTCATCTTTAACGTGCCTTTTTACAATACCGGTACCGACGGCTATGCCTTCGACTTCGAAAACGACTACGTCGAAGGCCGCCTCATCGGCTGGAAGACCATAGATGCCGACGGCGACACATACAACTGGACGCTTTCTCCAATAGGTGAGGGCTATGGCCATAACGGATCAAACGGCGCGGTGTTTTCTTATTCTTACAGCAGCTATTCCGGTGCACTCAACCCGAACAACTACCTCGTTTCTCCACAACTGACTATAACTTCAAATAACCATCACGTTTCGTTCTGCGCCTGCGCCCTCGACGAGGCATATCCTGCCGACCATTTCGGACTGGCAGTCTCCACAACAGGCACCAACGTGGCAGATTTTACCATGATTCAGGAATGGACGATGACAGCGAAACAAGGCGGCTGGCATGAATATTCCGTCGATTTGAACAGTTATGTCGGACAAGATGTCTACATCGCAATACGTCACTTCAACAGCCAGGATAATTTCTGTCTCGTTGTCGACGATTTGTTTGTCGGACCTCAGACGAAAGACCCGATCTCAAGCTGTACGATAACCCTCGATGGCACAACAGTGGAATCAAACGCTACAGGTACTCAGTATCTCCTTGATACAGAAGGTTTTGCGGACAATTCATCGCATAACACCACTATAACGGCAAATTATCAGTCGGGTGCCACTTTGAGTAAGTCGACAGACTGGACTTTCCGTTCTGCTGACAATTTCCAGGGCTCACCGACAGGTATCCATGCAGAAAGCGACGGTAACTCTGTAAAACTCAGCTGGACTTTGCCGACGATGAGCTCGTCATATACTGTCGGTGAGCTTCTTTATGACTTTGCCGACACCACGATGTCTGACCTTACGGTAATCGACGCTAACAGTGATGGTCTTAATTTTTACCCATGCACATACGGCGGCTACGGCGTTGGCCCATGTCTCAGATCCAACTCATGGCAGGGAGATCAGTTGAATCCTGACAATTATGCTGTGTTGCCGAGGCTTGTCGCATCGGAAAACACACTGCTCACATTCGTTGCGAGAGACTCCGATCAACCGGGTATTGCACCTGATCCGGAGCATTTCGGAATTGCCGTATCAACAACAGACAATACCAATCCCGCCAACTTCACCATGATACAGGAATGGGACAGCCAACATGCTTACACGGAATATAGTGTCGACCTCTCAGCTTATGCCGGACAACATATTTATGTGGCATTCCGCCATTTCAATACCACAGGCGCCACTTATTACCTCGTTATTGATAACATCTTGATTACCAATATAGAGGCTCAGATTACACGTCCTGCCAAAGGCGCTCTCGTTTATGCCAACGGCGAGCTTGTTGCGATGCTGAATCATGGCGAAACGAGCTTTACTCATAATGTAAACCGTTATAACTCAGAGTATTGCATTCGAATCATCCAGGAAGGAAGCAGGACCGACGGCACTTATTTCGCTCTCGCGACACCTCAATGCGCCAGCGCTCAACTGGATTGTATCGCACCTGACAATCTTGCCGCAATCTACGACGGCGATAAAGTTACCCTCACATGGGAGCGCAATATTTCCATCGATTTCGGAGACGACCCGCAAGGCTGGAGCTTCCTCGATGCTGACGGTGACGGCAATATATTTGGCATCTATTCTGCAGGTGGCATGGAACCTGACGGAAATGTGAATACAACTGGCACCAACGCCTCTCTGACATCGTTCTCGTACCTTAACGGATATGGTGCCCTTACACCTGACAACTATGCATTCATGCCGCTCACAAAGATTCTTCCTGGCGCACGCATCGAATTCTATGCCGCCGGCTTCGACCCGAATTATCCTGCCGAAACTTTCGGTGTGGTGGTCGCTTCAGCTGATGGTGCGAATATCAACATGTTACAACAATGGACGACATCGCATCCTTATTCTAAATACTCCGTCGATTTGTCGGGATATGCTGGCGAGAATGTGTTTGTGGGCTTCCGTCATTTCTCAGCAACGTCGGCATACGCACTCTGCATCGACAACATCACCGTCACAAATGCTTTATGGGCTGGGGTGGTAAGCGAAACCATGCGATATAACATCTACCGTTCATTCGACGGCGTTAATTACAACCTCATCGGCTATGCCGATGCCAACGCTATAAGCTATGATGACAACAACATCCAAAATGTCAGCCAATATTATAAGGTGACAGCGGTCAACAACGTTTCAGGAGGCAATACATGTGAGTCTGCTTACGCAATGTCCACCGACGGCACACATGATTATGTCTGCGCCCAAACGCTCGGTATCACCGAAAACGACAGCAATATCGGTATCTATCCGAATCCGACAAATGGCATGGTGAACATCAGAGCCGAAGGCATCAGAAATATCGTCGTGATGAACGCTCTCGGTCATAAAGTTTACGAAACTGTTGAAAATCTAATCGATTTGTCGCAATTCGGTGACGGTATGTTCATGCTCCGCATCGTGACTGAAAACGGCGTAAGCCTGAAGAGAGTACTGGTGAGACGTTGAGAGTTGAGAGTTAAGAGTTAAAAGAGAAAAGTTAAAAGAGAAAAATGGTCTTTTAACTTTTTTTTTGCTTTTATCAAAATAATCCCTAATTTTGTAGTTCATTTTGAGCACAATTTTAGGGATTTAATTTAAAATTTATATATTATGTATCTGATAGTCAATAAGAAAGAATTAGCACAGGACACCTTTATGATGGAAATCGAGGCGCCTCGTCTCTCCAGAGCGGCTCTTCCAGGTCAGTTCCTTATTATTAAAATGACAGAAAAAGCTGAGCGTATCCCGCTCACAATCAGTGACAACGACCCTTGGAACGGCACTGTGACGATTGTTTTCAAGGCTATCGGAAAATCGACTCAGGAGATGGCAAAATACAAAGTCGGCGACACTTTCCTCGATGTTGTAGGCCCTCTCGGACGTCCTTCGGAGTTCATCCACATGTCGTATGAGGAGCGTAAGACTAAAAAATACGTCTTCATCGGCGGCGGCGTTGGTATAGCACCTATCTTCCCGCAGGTGAAGTGGCTGTATCATAACGGAGTGAAAGCCGACGTCATCATCGGTGCCCGTACCCACAGCCTTCTCGTATACGAAGATGAACTTTCGTCAATGTCGAACCTTTTTGTCATTACAGATGATGGCTCTTCAGAATATAAAGGTGTCGTAACTGATATGCTGCAACGTCTTGTAGATCAAGGCAATCACTATGACGAGTGTATCGCCATCGGCCCTATGATCATGATGAAATTTGTTAGCCAGCTTGCGCAGAAACTCAATATCAAGTGCACAGTGTCAATGAATGCTTTGATGGTCGACGGTACCGGTATGTGCGGTGCCTGCCGTATCAGCGTGGGCGGACAGACCAAGTTCACCTGCGTCGACGGTCCTGAGTTCGACGGAGCAAAGGTCGACTTCGCTGAGGCAATGAAACGTCAGTCGATGTACAACAACGTGGTCGAGCACAAACAGCTTGAAAACGAAGAGAAAGCCGAAGGTCATAAGTGCCATGTCGGCGGCATCCTCGACGAGCCTCGCGATAAGAAACATCGTGTGAAGATAACAGAGCAAGACCCGCTCGTGCGTGCTCATAACTTCGATGAGGTGTGCCTCGGCTACACAGCAGAAGAAGCCATCGTGGAAGCACAGCGCTGCTTGAACTGCGGCCGTCCTCAGTGCGTCACAGGCTGCCCGGTCAATATCAATATCCCTGGATTTGTCAAGAAAGTGGCTGAAGGCGACTTCCTCGGTGCAGCTCAGATTATCGACGAAGACTCAGCATTGCCGGCAGTTTGCGGCCGTGTGTGCCCTCAGGAGACACAGTGCGAAGGCAAATGCGTGATGGGAGTGAAGTTCGAGCCTATCGCCATCGGAAAACTCGAGCGTTTCGTGGGCGACTGGTCACGTGAGAATAATATCAACCTTGTCAAACCTATCAAGAAGAACGGTAAACGTGTCGCTGTCGTCGGTTCAGGTCCTTCAGGCCTCACATGCGCCAAGGAATTGCTGGTTCGCGGCTACGATGTCACTGTTTTCGAGGCATTGCATGAGTTCGGTGGCGTGTTGGCTTACGGTATCCCATCGTTCCGTCTGCCGAAAGAGACAGTCGTACGTCATGAGGTCGAAAACGTGATGCGTCTCGGCGGCCATTTCTTCAAAGACGTGGTCATCGGACGTACAGCATCTATCGAATCGCTCATGAAAGACGAGCATTTCGATGCAGTGTTCATCGGCTCTGGCGCAGGTCTGCCTAAGTTCATGAACATCCCGGGCGAGAACCTCTGTGGTGTCGTCTCGGCTAACGAGTTCCTCACAAGAAACAACTTGTTATTTGCATATAAAGAAGGCTTTGAGACGCCTAACTACGTAGGTAAGAAGGTGGCTGTCGTCGGTGGCGGTAACGTCGCTATGGACGCTGCCCGTACCGCTTTGCGTCTCGGCGCTGACGTGCATATCGTATATCGTCGTTCAGAGGCAGAGCTTCCGGCACGTGCCGAAGAGGTGCATCACGCCAAGGAAGAAGGCATATTGTTCGACCTTCTCTGCAACCCTGTCGAGATTCTCGGCAACGAGGAAGGCTGGGTCAACGGAATGAAATGTGTCAGAATGGGCCTCGGCGAGCCTGACGCTTCAGGTCGTCGCCGTCCAGTCGAGATCAAAGGCTCGGAGTTCGTGCTAGATGTCGACATGGTCATCATGGCACTCGGTACATCACCTAACCCGTTGATCTTCAGAACGACACCGGGCTTGAATGCCGACAAACACGGCTGTATCATCGCTAACGACAACGGTCGTACCACACGTAACGGCGTTTATGCCGGTGGTGACGCCGTCAGCGGTGCAGCTACGGTGATCCTCGCTATGGGAGCCGGTAAGAAGGCAGCTAAGGCTATTGATGATTATCTTCGAGGCGAGATGATGTAGTTTTAGCCATTAGCCATTAGCCATTAGCCATTAGCTATTAGACGTTAGTCTTTAGTCGTTAGTATGGGGTCTTTGGTAATTTCTAAAGACTAAAGACTAGCGACTAAAGACTTTTTTATTAAAAATGTTATTATATCAAAAAAAAATGTATTTTTGCAACCGATTTCAGGTGCCTGAAGAAGGCCCAACAGGGAATCGGGTGAGAACCCCGGACAGTTCCCGCTGCTGTAAACTCTCGCAGCGCCTGCAGATGTCACTGTTCATCCCAAATGGACGGGAAGACGCAGACGTAAGGAGTGAGTCAGAAGACCTGCCTGAAATCGAAGACATTTGAGACTTTCGGGATAAGAGTCGGTCAGAAATTCAGGGTAAAATGAAGAAATTGTTTGTATTACTGTTTCTTGTTGTTTCCTTTGCCGCCAAGGCTCAGGATACGATAGTGCTGCAGGCTGTCGAGGTCAACGCCGATGCTATCAGGCGGAACCAGGCGGAAACGGCTATGGAACGTAAGATGGACACCGCTCTGCTCAAACGTCTCAACACCATCACGATGTCGCAGCTGCTCATCCAGCACAGCCCCGTATTCATCAAGACATACGGTCCTGGCGGCGTGGCGACGGCATCGTTCAGAGGCACTACCGCGAGCCATACACTCGTGCTGTGGAACGGCTTCCAACTCAACGCTCCTACACTCGGACAGGTCGATTTCAGCACCATACCGGTGTTCATGACCGAACAGGTGGCACTGAAGTGGGGTAGCGGCACGTCGGCAAACAGCGGCGGCCTCGGTGGAGTGGTCAACATTGAGAACACTCAGCACTTCGGGGAGGGACTGCTCCTCGATCTGAAACAGACATACGGCAGTTTCAATTCCTTCGGCTCTTACATCACTGCCGGTTATTCATGGGCGAATCACCTGTTGCGGGTGAAGGCTTATCGTTTCTCGAGCGACAACGACTTCGAGTACGAAAACATAGGCGTAATCCCGCATCAGGTGATGAAGCAAAAAAACGGCGAGTTCGTAGACTACGGTCTCATGCCGGAATATCAATGGCGACACCGTAACTCGTTGATAACCATCGTGTCGTGGAACCAGTGGGGCGACCATAACTGCCCACAAATCATGCCGAATGTCAACAGCGACACTAAGGAATACACCGAAAACGGCTATTCAAGAAACTTTGTCTCATATAAAACATATTGGCAGACAGGTAAAATAGAGGTGAAATCGGCGTATTTCTACGAGAAACAGCATTATTTCCTCGAGTCGTACACCGATATTGGTACTCCAGTGACTCAGATTAACTCGAAAAATGATGCCAATATCTTCCATCAGATCGTTGATTTGAATCAGGATTTGTATAAGTCGTGGAAACTCAACGCAAAGGTGCAATATGACCACGAACAGGTGACGTCAAACAACTATAATGGCCTCAAAGACCGCGACATTATGTCGTTTTACGCCGCTGTGACCGGTAAGTTGTTGAAACCCTTGGATTTGCGTCTTACTTTGCGTAACGACTGGATCGATTGGGAATCAGCAGGATTCTTCCCGACAGCGACACTTTCTTATAGCTGTATGTACATTAAAGGCTTGAAATTCAATGCCGGATATAGCCACAACTTCAGAAGTCCGAGCTTGAACGACCTTTACTGGAATCCTGGAGGCAATCCGGATTTGAAGCCGGAAAACGGCCGCACACTCGACGGAAACATCATGTATTCAAGGAGTTTCGGAAGATTCTCTGTGGAAAGCACCCTCGGCACATATTATTCGCAAGTGAAAGACTGGATTCAATGGGTGCCAACGACTTACAGATATTGGGTGCCGGAAAATGTCAATACCGTGATTGCTTACGGTGCAGAGGTGCATCTGAAGCTGAATTGTTTCGTAAATGACTGGAATTTCTCCGTTTCCGGAAATTATGTCTACAGTCACACTACCGATGAGAGCGGTCAGCAGTTGATTTACATACCGTTACATCATGCAAACGCTTTCGCGGAAGTGAAATGGCGCACGTGGAACATGACATATACAATGGAATATACCGGCGAGCGAAAGACATCCATGAATGCCAATGAATTCTATGGTTTCCAGCTGAATCCATATACTTTGCATCACGTTTCATTTGGCAAACGATTCGGAAGGTTTTATGCTGATTTTAAGATAAACAACATCACCGATGTCGATTACATGGCTGTCCTTTGGCGCCCTATGCCAGGCAGAAACTATGAGATTGGTTTGAATTACAAATTTTAAATAAATATGAAAAGAAAAGTTCTGTTTTTAAGTTTTGTTATCGCAATGGCACTCGTGTCTTGCAGCAAGAAGAATGATACGCCACAGCCAGCGCCTCAGCCGGCTACAAAAGGCCTTTTTGTTTTGAATGAAGGCACTTTTACATACGCCAATGCATCGCTGTCGTTTTATGATTTTGAAAAAAACGAGGCTGAAAACAACCTGTTTTTTAGAGCGAATAACGCCCCGATAGGCGATGTGGGGCAATCACTTGCGTTAATTGGCGATGACCTTTTCATCGTTGTTAACAACAGCAAATATATTTATAAGGTAGATGCTAAAACTATTATCTATAAAGCTAAAATCGAAGGTTTTACCTCACCGAGATATATGCTGCAAGTCAATAATGACAAGGCTTACGTCTCTGACCTTGTAAGCACAGGTTTCTGGGTGCTGAATCTCAATAACTTGAGTAAGAGTTTCGTTGAGACAGGCAATACTACAGAGGCTATGGTGAAGGTCGGTAATGAGGTGTTTATGTCAAATTGGTCAAACTACTATACTGGTGGTGTGTCTTCGAACAGAACAATTCAAGTTATTGACTGTGTGAACGATGAGCTTGTAGATGAAATAGAAGTGGCGAAAGAGCCAAGTGCAATGGTTGTTGATAAAAACAATCATATCTGGGTGTCATGCAGTGGCGATTATATGCCACCATGCGAGCCTGCAATCATCTGCATCGACGCTGCTACACATCAGGTTATCAAGCGTTTTGACCTTGCAGAAGGCAGCTATCCGAGCGGATTGGCAATCGACGGAGCAGGGGAGAACATCTTCTTTATGAATGGCGGCTACGGCACTTTGAATGTCTATAAAATGTCTGTTGATGCCACAGAAATCCCTGAGACTCCATTCATTACAACTGATAGCAGGGTGTTTTACAACCTGAAAGTCAACCCGCAAAATGGCGATATTTACGTTACTGATGCCAAGAACTACGTTGTAAACGGCGATTTGCTCCGTTATTCATCCAACGGCACGCTTCTCGGGACATACGAGATGGGACTTATTCCGAGCTATATGCTTTTCAATTAATATAATCCTAATTTGCTCGAGCGCAGCGGCCGTACGGCCGCTGCGCTCTTTTTGTATGTGGGGGATTGTCATTCCGAGCGAAGCGAGGAATCTCATCCAAACAATTCAGAAGTATAAAAAATCGTTATATCTTCATTGATGAAGCAGATTTTTTTGTATTTTTGTCAATTCATTCAAATATTAAAAAATGAGTAAAAAAGGTCTATCTTCTATCACGAAAAAGCTGATAATGGCTATCACCGGCGCCGGTCTGGTGCTTTTCCTGCTTTTTCATGGCGCGATGAATGTCGTCTCTATATTTTCAGAAGACGCATATCGCTGGATTTGCGAGTTTTTAGGCGCGAATTGGTATGCAATAGTAGGAACAATAGGTTTGGCTGTTTTGACGGCTTTACATCTCATTTATGCCTTTATTCTGTCATATCAGAACTTCAAGGCACGTGGACGTCAGCGTTATGCCGTCAACGAACGTCCTGAAGGCGTGTCGTGGGCATCGAAAAACATGCTCGCTTTAGGCGCTTTCATCTTGTTCGGTCTCGTGTTTCACCTTTATGACTTCTGGTCGAAGATGCAGCTCGCCGAGATAAAAGGCAACGCGCCAGTCGACGGCATAGACCAGATAAAATTCATTTTCTCGAACAACTATTTAAGCATCATGTACCTGCTATGGCTCATCGCGATATGGTTCCATCTCTCACACGGAATCGCCAGCGTGATGCAGTCGATAGGATGGAGCAACCATGTGTGGCAACGCCGCATAGAATTCCTCGGAAAACTCTTCGCCTTCATAATAGTAGCGATGTTTATGTCTGTTGTAATATATTATTGGTTAATTGTTTAAGGTATAAATATTAAAGTGTAACTTTAAAATTCAAACTCGGAAAAGATGGAACTGAATTCAAAGATACCGGCAGGTCCTTTATCAGAAAAATGGACTAAATATAAGACCGAGCAGAAGCTTGTTAACCCTGCCAACAAGCGTAAGCTCGACATCATCGTTATCGGTACTGGCTTGGCTGGAGCATCGGCTGCTGCCTCTTTCGGCGAGATGGGGTTCAACGTCAAGGTGTTCTGCATCCAGGACAGCCCGCGACGCGCTCACAGTATCGCCGCACAAGGCGGAATCAACGCTGCAAAGAACTATCCTAACGACGGTGACAGCGTGCAACGTCTGTTCAATGACACCATAAAAGGCGGCGACTACCGTGCACGTGAGGCTAACGTGTACCGTCTGGCAGAAGTCAGCAACAGCATTATCGACCAGTGTGTCGCTCAAGGCGTTCCTTTTGCCCGCGATTATAGCGGATTGCTCGCAAACCGTTCATTCGGCGGCGCTCAGGTGTCGAGAACGTTTTATGCTAAGGGTCAGACCGGCCAACAGCTGCTTTTAGGCGCTTACGGGGCTCTCAGCAAGGAGATAGAGAAGGGGACGGTTAAGATGTACGCCCGCCGCGAGATGTTGGATGTCGTCGTCGTAGACGGCCGTGCACGCGGTGTTATCGTGCGTAACCTCGTCACAGGCGAGCTCGAGAGATATTCTGCACATGCCGTCGTCATCGCTTCTGGCGGCTACGGACGCGTGTTCTTCCTCTCGACAAATGCAATGTCATCAAACGGTTCCGCAGTCTGGCAGTGCTACAAGAAAGGCGCTTGCATGGCAAACCCTTGCTTCACGCAGATTCACCCTACATGTATCCCGGTTCACGGCGACTATCAGTCAAAACTGACGCTGATGAGCGAGTCGCTGCGTAACGACGGCCGTATCTGGGTGCCTAAAGATGCCGAAAAAGCCCGTCTTCTCCGTGAAGGTAAGATTAAAGCTACCGATATCCCTGAAGAAGAACGCGACTACTACCTCGAACGTCGCTATCCTTCGTTTGGAAACCTCGTCCCTCGTGATGTGGCGTCACGCGCCGCAAAAGAGAGATGCGACGCTGGATACGGTGTAAACAATACCGGTCGTGCCGTTTATCTTGATTTCAAAGAAGCTATCCAACGTCTTGGTCGTCAAGCAGTTGAGGAGAAATATGGCAACCTCTTTGAGATGTACGAACGTATCGTCGACGAGAATCCTTACGTCACCCCGATGATGATTTATCCTGCTGTCCATTATACCATGGGCGGTCTCTGGGTAGACTACGAGCTGCAAACAACGGTTAAAGGTCTGTTTGCTGCCGGTGAGGCAAACTTCTCCGACCACGGAGCCAACCGTCTTGGCGCTTCTGCATTGATGCAGGGCCTCTCTGACGGATATTTCGTGCTTCCATACACCATGCAAAACTATCTCGCAGACCAAATCAACGTGCCCCATATCAGTACTGATTTGAAAGAATTCGAAGAGGCGGAAAACGCTGTGCGTCAAAAGATCACAAAGATTTTGTCCATAAATGGCGATATGACTGTCGATATGATTCACCGCCGTTTGGGACATATTATGTGGGAGAAAGTCGGCATGTCGCGCACCGAACAGAGCCTCATGGAAGCCATCGAGGAAATCAAAGCTCTGAGAACCGAATTCTGGCAAAGAGTCAAGGTGCCGAACGTCGATGGCATGAACACCGAGCTCGAGAAAGCCTTGCGTGTCGCTGATTTCCTTGAGATGGGCGAGCTCATCGCACGTGATGCCTTGATGCGTAACGAGTCATGTGGCGGTCACTTCCGTGCCGAATATCAGACTCCTGACGGCGAGGCGCAACGTGATGATGAACACTATGCCTTCGTCGCTGCCTATGAGTTCCAAGGTGTTGATAATGAGCCTATTCTGCACAAAGAAGAGCTTAAATTTGAAAATGTTGAACTGAAACAAAGAAATTATAAATAGTTTTCTCCCGTAAGAAAAAAATTATGAATATAAAATTAAAAATCTGGCGCCAGCACAATGCTACTTCTAAAGGTCAATTCGTTGAATATCAATTAAATGATGTTCCTGCGGAGGCTTCATTCTTGGAAATGTTGGATATCCTCAATGAGCAGCTCGTCTTGAAAGGCGAGGATCCGGTCACATTTGACCATGATTGTCGCGAAGGTATCTGCGGCGCCTGCGGATTATATATTAACGGACATCCTCACGGACGTTTTAAGAATACTACAACTTGCCAGCTGCACATGCGTAAGTTCAAGGATGGCGACACCATCACCGTCGAGCCATGGCGCTCGGAGGCGTTCCCGATCATCAAGGACTTGATGGTCGACCGTACGGCTCTCGATAAGATCATCCAGGCAGGTGGTTACATCTCAGTGCATACTGGCGGTGTCCCTGATGCCAACGCTATCCCGATCAACAAACATGACGCGGATCTGGCTATGGATGCTGCATCGTGCATCGGTTGCGGAGCCTGTGTGGCGGCATGTAAAAACGGCAGCGCCATGCTTTTCGTAGGCGCTAAGGTGTCGCAGTTCGCGCTTCTTCCACAGGGTCAGATCGAGTCTGCAGACCGCGTGCAGAAGATGGTGGCACGCATGGATGAACTGGGATTCGGAAGCTGTTCTAACACCTACGTTTGCCAGGCTGAATGCCCGAAAGGCATCTCTGTGACCAACATAGCACGTATGAATCGCCAGTTCTTGGCATCAAAGATAGCAGAACCGCTGTAGAGACATGGCTTTTCTCTACCCAAATATGCTCTTCGGTCTTTTCGCGCTTGCGATACCGATCATTATCCATCTGTTTAACTTCAGACGGCATAAAATCGTGTATTTCAGCAACACAGCGACGCTCAAGACGATAGAGCAGGAGAACGCCAAGACGAAGAAGCTGAAGTACATTATCTCATTGATAATGAGGATGTTATTCATTGCTGGACTTGTTTTCGCTTTTGCGTATCCTTACAATCCTGAGCAGAAGCTGAAAGTTGACGATGCCGACAATCTGGTGGCAGTTTATATCGATAACTCCATGTCGATGCACAGTCAGTCATCGGAGATCTCGCTGATTGAGGATGCGAGAGCTTCGGCGCGCAAAATAGTCAGTAATATCAGCCCTTCGCAGAGGTTTGTGCTGCTTACTAACAGCCGTCAGCCAGACAACGAATACCCGATGAACCAGGACGAGATGCTGATGAGCATCGATGCGATGCAAACTGAGGCTTCTCCAATGAGTTTCAATAACTTATATGAGAATCTGCAGATGATAATGAAGCGTAACGGCTTCAAATCCGCCTCTTTGTTCATGTATTCCGACTTCCAGGACAACATGATGAGCGTGGATGGCCTCGTCGCTGACTCCGCTATACAGCTTGTCGCAATGCCGTTAAAGTCTGATTATCAACAGAATATCTACATTGACACGGTGTGGCTTTCGTCGCCGATCTTGCAAAAAGGTCTTGCGAACGAAATCAATGTGCGCGTTGTAAACGAAAGTGGGAAAGACATTAACGGTCTTCCTGTTAATTTCGAAATTGATGGTAAGTCAGTGGCATTCAATACGATAGATATCCCTGCAAACGGTAAAAACGAGGTCGCAATGCAATTTGTACTGCATGATTCCGGTGAAAACAACGCTACCGTTTCCATCAACGATTACCCGATAACATTTGATGATACCTACAATTTCGTTTTGAACGTCCGGCCAATCATCAAAATCGTGGAATTATCTGCTGGCGTTGGCGATTTATCGATAAAAACATTGTTTTCAAACGATTCATTGTTCGATTATCAGGTGATGAATCCTTATCGCATCGATCAGCAATTTCTTTCCGATTGTCAAATGGTTGTTGTCGATGGCGAAGCAAATTTAAATGAGACGATGTGGCAGACCATTATTGATTTTGCAAACAATGGGGGAAGTGTTGTCGTGTTCCCTTCGGAGGTCTCTGATAAATCAAATTTATCCGACGACACCTTAAGCATCAGTACCATCTCATCCCACCATGAATTCTTCTCCGACATCTTCGTCAACATCCCAAACAATGCCGATCTTCCAAAGGTTTATAAGCACGTTCAAATAGATAAAAAACGTTTTTCTAATACTCTGACACTCATTTCTTTACAAAATAGTACTTCATTCTTTACTTTAAGTAAGATTGGAGGCGGAAATGTCTTCAGTTTTGCATCGCAATTTGGTAAAGATTGGACTAATTTTGCAGACAATGCGCTGTTCGTTCCGATCATGTACAAGGTCGCAATGCTGGGTGGTCAGATGGGTCGTTTGTCATACACTTTGGGTGTTGATAAAGACATTTTAATCAACGATCTGACGGCTTTTTCTGATGGCGATGTCCGCATTCGTGACACTCAAGGCAATTTCGAGATGATTCCGATGGTTGAGATGCGCAACAACCGAGCGCTGATAGAGCTTTACGATGAATTGCCGGGTGCTGGATTCTACACAATCAGTAAAGGAGATGAAGTTATTGAAACGACAGCTTGGAACGATAACCGCAAAGAGTCGAGAATGAAGTTTTTGGATAGGGAAGAAGTTTATAAATTGTTGAAAGACAAAGGATTAAATGTTCTTGCCGTGATGAAAGCCGATGAGATTCATTCTAACGACATGATGGAAATGATGGTACGCCGTTCGATGCTGTGGAAGTCATTCATTATCTTGGCGTTGATATCTTTGTTGATAGAAATTTTGGTTTTGCGGTTCTGGAAATAAAATTTTTTCTTATCTTTGTGCATTGAATTATTATTGAAAACTTGTGTAGAGACGGAAGGAAATCCGTCCCAATAAAATATTTGACAGATGGCAGATTTTGATGACGAAAATGTTGATAATCAGGAACTTGAAGAGATAAATGAGATTGGTGACGATGTCACGCAAGTGCTTGACGGCTTCGATCCGACGGCGGAAGAGGAGTCGGGAATGCTTGTGCAGTCGGGCGATGGCTACCGTATCGTGCCTCTGAAAGGCATGTTCGAGAACTGGTTCCTCGACTACTCATCGTATGTCATCCTTGACCGTGCCGTGCCAGAGATTGACGACGGCTTGAAGCCTGTGCAGCGCCGTATCCTGCATTCCATGAAGGAAATCGACGACGGACGCTACAACAAAGTGGCTAATATCGTGGGTAACACCATGAAATACCACCCTCACGGTGACGCTTCCATCGGCGACGCACTTGTGAATCTGGGCCAGAAAGACCTTCTCATCGACTGTCAGGGTAACTGGGGCAATATCCTTACTGGCGACGGTGCGGCAGCTCCACGTTACATCGAGGCACGACTGTCAAAATTCGCTCTCGACGTGGTTTTCAACCCGAAAACGACGGATTGGACGTTCTCTTATGACGGCCGTAACAAAGAGCCCATCTCGCTTCCTGTGAAGTTCCCGTTGCTGCTTTTCCAAGGCGCCATGGGCATAGCAGTGGGTCTGAAATCGGAGATTCTGCCACATAACTTCAACGAACTCATCGACGCTTCGATTTCTTACCTCAAAGACGAGCCTTTTGAGCTCTACCCTGACTTCCAGACTGGCGGCCTGATTGATGTCAGAGGCTATAACGACGGTGGCAGAGGCTCAAGAGTGCAGGTGAGGGCAAAAATCTCCCAACTTGATAAAAAGACATTGGTAATCACTGAGATACCATACGGAACGACGACAGAGACACTGATTCAGTCAATCACTCAAGCTGGCGAAAAAGGTAAGATTAAAATCCGTCGTGTTGATGACAATACTTCGAAAAACGCTGAAATAGTCATTCATCTCGCTCCAGGTGTCTCGCCTGACCAGACCATCGATGCGCTTTATGCCTTCACGAAGTGTCAGGTCAAGCTGAACAGCCTCTGCACATGTGTTATTCATAACGATAAACCTGAATTTACGACTGTTTCAGCCATTTTAAGGCACAATACCGACCATACACTCGATTTGTTGAGCTGGGAGCTCCAAAACACCCTCGAAGAGCTTGAAGGCCAATGGCATTGGATTTCACTCGAGAAGATATTCTTTGAGAAACGTCTTTACAAGATTTTGGAAAAAGACGCTCCGAGCTTCGACGCCCAGGTAGATGCCATCGAGAAGGCGTTCGACCCGTACCGTGAGCAACTGAAGAAAGAAATAACTCGCGATGACGTGCTCAAGCTTTGCGAGAAGCCGGTTCGTAAAATCTCTAAATTTGATATAAAAAAGGCTGAGGATCAATTGCTTGACATCGAGAAACAGATCGAGCAGGTGAAATACGACCTCGACCATATCGTGGATTACACCATCCATTATTTCGAGGAGATGAAGAGAAAATACGGCAAGGGACGCGAGCGTAAAACCGAAATCCGTAACTTCGACAACATTTCCGCAGTGGCAGTGGCGGCTAACAACGAGAAACTGTACGTCAACAAAGAAGAAGGTTTCATCTGTAACTCAGCGGGAATCAAGAAGGAACAGAACAAGGATGCTTACGGTTTTGTTTGCGACTGCTCCGACATCGACGACGTCATCGTGTTCCGTGAAAACGGTACGTTCTCGGTGGTTAAGCTGCAACCTAAGCTCTTCGTAGGTCCTGAAAAGATAATCTACGCCAACATCTATCATAAAGGCGACAAACGCACGATATACAACATGGCTTATCGCAATGGAAAGCCAGGAAATCCTTATTATGTCAAGCGTTTCTACGTCGACGGCATCACTCACGACAAGATTTATGACCTGACGATGGGTGAGCCGGGCTCAAAAGTGGCGTATTTCTCAGCAAATCCTAACGGAGAAGCGGAGGTCATTAAGGTGATGCTGCGTCCGGCTCCGAAGCTCAAGAAGCTGTCGTTCGACTACGATTTCGCCACTTTGGACATCAAAGGACGTGGAAGTAGGGGTAATAAGCTCACAAATCACAGCGTAAACCGCATTTTTAAGCGCGAGGAAGGCGTTTCGACCCTCTCGGCAAGGGAAATATGGTACGACGACACTGTGAAGCGTCTGAACGCCGATGGACGCGGTGTTTCGATAGGAAGATATTCGGGCAACGACAGAATCATGCAGATCCATGCCAACGGCGAGTTCCGTCTCACGAACTTCGACCTCTCAACGCATTTCGACGACGACATGACGATGATTTTCAAGTTCGAGCCTGAGACGATATTCACTGTCTTGTACATTGAGGCTGAGACTAAGTTGATGTATATCAAGAGGTTTACTGTTGAAGAAGACACTCCTCTCAACAAACGAATCTCGTTCATCGGTGAAGGTGAAGATGCCAAATTTATTGCCGTCAACATGGATGTTTTGCCAAGACTGTTGCTGAAATTCAATGACGGTGTAAGCGGCAAACACTTTGAAGATGAAGAAGTTAACGTCGACGAATACATCGGCGTGAAGAGCTATAAGGCCAAAGGCAAGCGCCTCTCGGTGCACGACGTGAACTACTACGAGTTCCTGGAACCATTCGAGCCGCCTGTTGTAGAGGTAGAGGAGGAGCCGGAAGAACCAGCTGAAGAAGCAATTGAGAACACCGAGAACCCGGAAAATACGGAAGAACAGGAAAACTCTGATATTTCCGAGGACTCAAATAACGATAATAATAAAGACGGCCAACTGACGTTATTCTAAATATGAAAAACAAACATTTATTCATAATTGCAGCGTTAATCATATTGCTTGCCGCTTGTTCCGAGCAGCACGGTATCGCACGCCGTTTTGTGAAAAACAACCGCAAAACTGTCGTGGCTTTATATGTCCCTCAAAGGTTGGTGAAGAGGAATATGCGAAACGATTCAATACCGGAACATCTTGCTGATTCATCGCTTCAGGTGCACATCGAATACCTCGAAAATCAAGTTAAAGTAATAGATAAAATAGATGATGATAAGTTTTTGGATATCATTTATTTAAATATGAAGAAGACTTTAAATGATTATGGACTGGAAGTGGAGTATTGGGAGGATAGTATCTCGCAACCCGACTCGACACATTGGGTGATTGAGATACCTCGAATTGAGGTGACCGAGGCATGGGAAAATCAGAAGTTTTGTGAATGGATTTATGAGAATCGATACTGCATGGATGTGCCTATCGATATGGTGAATGTGGCAGCTTGGTTCGATCTCGCCAATGACACCACCTATATGATGGCATTTACCGAGCAGAACTATTTCAACAATACAGATGTGGATTTTGACATTGATTATCAAACGAATAAGGTTTATGCAAAGACTTATTGCGACACTATAAACATCGACGGCTTTTATAAATTCGCCTCGGTGTTAGGTCGCCTCTATGCCGGCTATTGCTATGACTTTATGATGAACAAATACATTGATAATCATGAAGTTGGCGCGATAGATACAATAAATCGTTACCGTTACGACCCATACGAAAGGTATTTCTATCAGACTCAACGTGATTATCTTATCGAGATAAAATGACGGTTAAGAAAAACGCTTCGCTCGCAAGCATGTTAATAACTAATGGCTAATAGCTAATGGCTAACGGCTAACGGCTAACGGCTAAAGTCTCTTCCTTCCCTGAATCTCTTTGATTTTCGCTTTCATCTCGTTAGGTTTTACGTCGGTGACTTTACCGTCGAAAACTATGCGGATGTTTCCGGTTTCTTCGGAGACGACCAAAACTATGCAGTCGTGGGTCTCTGAAACGCCGATTCCTGAACGGTGACGCAGACCGTAACTGCCTGGTAATCTTGTCTGTTGCGTAATAGGAAGGATGCAGCGAGCAGCTACAATTTTGTTTTTCGAGATGACCATAGCGCCATCGTGGAGCGGGCTGTTTTTAAAGAAAATATTCTCAAGCAAAGGCTTGCTGATGACAGCGTCGATGACCACGCCTGTGTCGATAATGTCTTGTAAATCATTCTCTTGCGTGAGAAGAATCAATGCACCGACCTTTCCTTCACCCATCGAGATACACGCCTCGCAGATTGGGTCGAGGTCTGTCTCGTCAGATTCCTTGTAAGTCACTCCAAAATGCGCGAAAAACCTGCGGAATCCGATGGCGAACTTGGATGTTCCGATGCTTAGTAAAAACCGACGGATTTCAGGTTGGAAGATGATAATCAGCGCTATGAAACCGACGTTGACGAAAGCTCCGAGGATGTAGGTGAGGAGCTCCATGTGCAGCAATGTCACGATTTTGAGGCCGATAATCACCGCCACGATGCCGATGAAGATGTTGATCGCCGTGCTTCCTTTTACCAGTGTATAAAGGAAATACAGCAACAATCCCACCAGAAATATATCCAGAATGTCCAAGACACGAATCTGAATGAAAGCGCTTATCATCAAGTCAACCATAACGTTAGAATTAACTCACAAAAATACTAATAATTTTTTACACAAAATAGATTTTTATTTTTTATCACGCAGAAATCGCAGAAATTGTTCTACCGTCATTTCGAGCGTAACGAAGTGGAGTCGAGAAATCTCCGACAAACAATCATGTAACGTTCAAATGATTGAGATTTCTCCATTCCGCTACGCTTCAGTCGAAATGACAGCTCGAACTAATTTC
>Ga0129306_1000880_pt1 | contig 40454 bp, 42 predicted proteins | sample P827metagenome_FD_94438 | JGI IMG/M metagenome (GOLD analysis project Ga0129306, IMG submission 94438) | Capybara group fecal microbial communities from Wisconsin, USA - P827 metagenome | ecosystem: Host-associated > Mammals > Digestive system > Large intestine > Fecal | place: USA: Wisconsin... | reverse complement strand
TATATCCTGTAAACCAACTTCACTTGTAAGAGATTTAGAAGTCTTTTTGGAAAGAGGATATAAATTGGTTAAAGCATGTGCTGTTGATATGTTTCCAAATACGGTGCATGTGGAGACTGTGTGCCTCTTGAGCAACCGAAAACCAGATGCGAGAGTAAAGATCGATGTGGATCTGGAAGATTACTACCGTATCAAGGACGAACAGAAAAAGAATAAAGCCTCAGAATAAAATAAAACACCGAACTTAAAGCGAAGAGCTGCTGATGCAAAAAAGCATTAGCGGCTCTTTTCGCATCAAGGGAGGTGGTGCCTATGATCTGACTCACGTGATGACGGAAGGCGATGACAATCAATGACAATCACGAAATGGAGGAAATCATAATGGCAAAGAAAAGAAGCATCAAGGTATATGGCCAGTCAGGCTATAAGTATCAGGAAACGCCCACAATCATGCTGAAGGGAAAGTGGCTGGAAGAACTGGGATTCAAGATCGGAGACTATATCTCCATCGCCTGCGAGGACGGCAGACTGGTGATCACACCGGACGCCGAGAGAGCGGCTGTAAAGGCTGCAGAGGCTGAATACATGGAACGGGAGATGAAAGCCTTACAGAAGCGTTACGAGGCCGAGAAAGTCAAAATTCGGGCGCAGATGGTGGCTGAGCCGGGAGCGAGGTGGTAAGCATGTTTACCACGGAAGAATTACAGGCAATCGACCGGAAGTATTTCACGGTGATCGTTGCGGATGCCTATGACGTGACTCTGATCAGCAATAACACGAAGCATGTCTGGTACATCCATAATGTGGAGCTGAAAGACCGGAACGTTTGTCTGGTATATCACAAGCATAAGATCAGTCACCCCTATCACAGCCATTCCCGGTGTGGGACACTTCGGAGGGCAATCAGGGATATCAAGTCCCATGATCAGTTTCAGTTAAACGGCAGAAAGCCCGTCTATAAGCATTAAAATGAGAGCGGTAGCACTCGATGATGGATGTTACCGCTCTTTCTCTGTTTTGTCTTATTTGCGATTTTTCTTACAGTGGCGAAGTCTCAGGTATTCGCAGACGGCATCATGGGCATTATTGATTTCCTGGCGTCCACGGCTGGACTTCAGATTGATCTCGATGCAGATGTCGTCAATGGACATTCCCTGCAGGCTCAGACGGATGATCTTGGCATAGCGAGGGTTTTCTTTGTCGAAGTGAGCCAGAAGCTTGATCTTCAGTTCCTCTTCGGTAGGTTCCGGGCAAAGCTTGTCCAGAACCTGATCCTCTACGGACGGCTGCGTGGTATCTTCGATGTCAAAGGCTTCGCCGTCATACTCATAATCAAGAGACAGAATCTCTACGCGCTTCGGATTGAAGCGTTCCAGAAGTCCCTTGTTCGGGCATCCCTTACAGCGCCTGGTGTAAGGGCAAAGCTTGTCTGAACCATCAGGGTTCTTTCCGATGATGCAACGGCCTTCACGGCGCATCTCCATGTCTTTGTTCAGCTCATCCCAAAAGTCCTTCATGTAGGAAGCGTAATGGTCTTCGCTGATGGCCATGAATCCGATCTCAAAGGAAAACTCTCCGAGATGCATAGTGGTGAAGTTGTCCTGGATGTAGTCGCCTTTTTGCAAGCAGAACTTTTCTTTGAGGAAGGGGACTAAGACCTTGCCCTCCGGGACGGGATTTCCGTCAAAGGACTTACGGTTGCTGTACTTCTGTGTGTTACTGTAATCTGCTTTTCTTGCCATGTTGATTTCCTCCTTGGATTGGCGCGGAGGAAATCCGCATGGCATCTGTTAAGTTGTAGTCTCATTTGGCCATTCATAAGAGTTTCCTCCTGTTGTCTGAATGGCCAGCTACCTCATGAGGCTGGTCCGTTACTTGTTGTATTTCCGGAGCCGATGAGGTCCTCCTTAGCTAAGGGAGGCGATTCCCCGGAAATATTGCTTAAAAAAGTATCGTCTTTCTCAAAACTTTATGCGTTTGCTTAAAAAAATCGGAAAAGAGATAGATTTTTAAGCTATGCTGTGCTATACTATATAAGGCTTTTTATACCCTTCAGGGAGTGACCTGTTGAAATCTGCAGTATTTCGGATGGTTATGATCCCTTAAAGCACATAATCATTTTAGAAAATATGCCCTGAAAAGTATTTGCCACCGTTTTGCCGCTGTTTTCCCACTCTTTTTCTCTGCATGATAGGAAGGAGGATAATGATGAGAGAATTGAATATTTCAACCTTTATCCAAGTCATGCAGATTGGGTTGAAAGAACACGATACACAATTTGCCGCTGGCACATTCCTTCTGGAGGCACTGAACCAACCGGATGATGAAAGGTTTGATATATACAGGGAAGATCTGAGTGACAAAAAGATCAGTCTTCTTGTAAGCAGACAAAGGCCTGTCCCGGACGGGATAAAGCAGGCATCGTTGGTTCCGGAACTGGCACAGGCTGCACGTGAGTACTATGAGAACAAGGTGCTGAAGGATATGAATCCCTTCCGTAAGGATGATGTGCTGAATCAGCTGGTGAAGGTAATCAAGGAAGATAAGGAAATCGGCGATAAGAAACGGGATGAACTTTTGGATTTTTACAACAAGGGACAGGAAGGCAGATTTCTTGGAGAGGTATTTCTGTACGTTGTAAACCGGCCTAATAAGCCCGGTGACGATTTTGTCGGATTTGAGGATGCTCCGTTAATTGCGGAAGCCAATTATGAGTGCCCTATCTGCCATAAAAAGCTTGTTGATACGGTAAAGAATAAGCCCATCAAAAGATATGTGATTACACACATATTTCCTGAAGGGCTATCAAAAGATAAAGCAACGGAGTTGTCCTCTGTATATCCGAAACCGAAGGATTTGGAACAGACAGATAATCTGATTGCTCTTTGTGATCATTGTGCTGAAGACTACTTGTCAGATCCGACAGCGGAAGAGTATCAAAGAATCTATGGCTTAAAGAGAGTTTTGGCAAGAAACTATAAGGCGAAGGAGTCTGTAAATGCGGTCGATCTCGAAGAGGATATCCGGATTGTATTGGATGCCCTTGCAAATGTAGATGATTCGGTACAGTTGGTGCCTCTGGAATATGAGGCGTTGCATATTGATGAGAAGTTTGAAGCAAAGAACTTTATGCTGAAGACTGAAACGCAGATAAAGGTTCTTCAGTATTACAGATATATAGAATCGATCTTTTCCGAGTCTGAGACCGATTTTGATCTAATTGCTTCCGAGGTTAAGATGAGTTCTCAGAAGCTGGAGAAGAGCGGGATGTCCCAGTCTGATGTTATTGAATATCTTTCGGATTGGATCAGGAATAAAACGAATTTGGGAACGGACAGTAGGCCTGCGTGCAATGCTGTTGTTGCCTTCTTTATTCAGAATTGCGAGGTGTTTCATAAAGATGAAGTTTCCAAGTAAAGTGACTCCATACAAAGAAAGCATTATCGCAAAGTTTCCGGTGGTGCTTGGTAAGTTGGAGAAAAAAGATATGTCTCCGTCAGAGCTTTATAAAAGTGTGAAGCGGCAGGTGACGGACATTAGGGAATTCATGGATATCATGGATTGTCTGTATGCACTGAAGAAAGTCGAGCTGAACGGGGAGGTGATCCATTATGTTGGTTGAGGTACAGTGCGACAAGTTCATAAAGCATGGTGAGATCAGAAAGCCGATTCAGTTCCATGCCGGATTAAACACTGTTATCGGTGATGATAATGGGTCCAACTCTGTAGGAAAGTCCACATTCCTCATGATTTTGGACTTTGTGTTTGGCGGCAAGGACTACGTGAATAAATGTCTGGATGTGCAAGAGAACGTCGGGGAACATACCATCAATTTCACATTTGTGTTTGACGGCAAGCCATACCATTTTTCAAGAAGCAATATTGATTACAAGCATGTATTCCGCTGCAATGAAAACTATGAACCGCTTTCAGAAGACAGTAAAATGACGCTTGATCAATACTGTGCTTTTCTTGCTGAGAAATATGGAACACAGGTGGAAGAAGATCTGACTTGGAGAGGTGTGGTATCCCGATTTATCAGGGTTTGGAAGAGGGATACTCTGGATGAAGAGCGTCCTCTTAGAGCAGCAAAGGATGAAAAAGCTGAATATGCCATCAAAAGGTATATGCAGCTGTACGGGAAATACGCTTCCGTAGAAGCACAGATCAAGCAGGCGAAAGCTGCTGAAGAAGAAAGGGACGCATTTAAGAAGTCATCAGATTATAAGCATATCCGCGCTGCTAAGAATAAGCCGGAGTACGAGGATAATGAAAAGCGTATTGCTGCACTGAGAACGCAAGAGCAGGAATTAGCAGAACAGAGCAATAAGGGATTGCTGGATCTGGATAGTTTCCAGGCACGACATCTGTCAGAACTAGATGGTCAGTTGCTCAAATACAGAAGGGAAAGAGCCCGTGTACAGACACAGCTCAATGCCATTCGTAGAGAGATGACTGAAGGAAAGAAGAGTTTCAAGAAAACATACAGTGATCTTGAAAAGTTCTTCCCAGGCGTTGACTTCCAGACAATAGAAAGCATTGAGAGTTTTCATCAGCAGCTGGCAAAGGTTCTGGGCGATGAGTTTAAGGAGACGGAGAAGGATCTGGCTACGGCCTATGTGATGCTGGGAAATGAGATTGCACGGATTCTTGAAGAAGTCGAAGAGATTAAGAAGATTCCTAATGTATCGGAAGCGATCCTTAAGGAGTATGCCAAGATCACGACAGAGCTGAACAATCTTATAGATGCGAATAGGAATTATGATCGGATGAATGAGCTCAATGACCTTGTGGCAGAGTACGCAGAAACAAGAGACCGGGTTATCCGTGATCAGCTTTTTGCCATTGAGACCATGCTCAATCAGAAAATGAGGGAGATCAGTGTGCAACTGCTTAAGGACGAACAGCATATGCCACCGGTCCTCAGAATGGAGAAGCTGAATAAGTACACTTTTAATACGCCGAATGACGGAGGTACCGGAGCCCAATACAGAGGTGTAATCACCTTTGACCTTGCAAATATGGAACTATCTCCGCTGCCTTTTATCATTCATGATATGCAGATGCTGTTGCATATTGAGAAGAAAGTTATGGCAGAGATCATCAAGGCATATGATGCCCAGAAGAGCACCGGAAAACAGGTATTTATAGCATTTGATAGGCTTGATACATACGACACAGAAACAAAAGATACCATGAACACGAATTGTGTTCTGGAATTGTCACCTGGAGGAAACGAATTATTTGGCCGCGCGTGGAATAAAGAAACGGAGTCAGAAGAAGATGGCGAATAAGAAAGAAACCAAGACGCATTTTAACTATAACCGTTTATGGAAGCTGTTGATTGATCGGGGAATCCAGAAACAGGAGCTGCAGAAGAAAAGTGATGTCAGCGCCGCGTCTATAGCGAAAATGGGAAGAGGCGAGAATGTCACAACAGATGTGCTGCTCCGTATCTGCGAGGCGTTGGACTGTAATGTGGAAGACATTATGGAACGAGTTCCAAATAATAAGCCAAATGAAATAATGAAAGAGTCCTGATTATGGGACAGCTGGTTTTATATACTGAATACAGATGAAAGGAAGTGCCGCTTATGCTGCCTGAAGAACGAGCACGAGAGAAAATCGATAAGCAGCTTATTAATGCTGGCTGGGACATTGTGTCGCGGAATGAGTATGTCCCGAAGTCCACATCGGCTGTGAAAGAAGCTTTGATGCAGGGCAACACGGAGAGTGATTACCTGCTATTTGTCGATGATAAGGCAATAGCTGTTGTCGAGGCAAAACGTGAAGAGAATCCCCTGGGACCGGAGGTCGAAAAGCAGGCTGAGGATTATGCAAGAGGTCCGCAGAACTGGTATGGCTTGTGGTATCAGGGCCTGATTCCGCTTGTCTATATGGCGAATGGGAAGAAGATTTACTTCAAGAACATGCTCACGGATCCGGACGGGGACTATGTGGAGCTGTCGGAGATGCATTCTCCGAAGAAGATGCTTTCCCTCATCAATCAGGTTTCGGAATACGGAGCGCTTCCGAGATTGGAAAGAAGAGGGCTTCGTGATTGTCAGTATAATGCTGAGATCGAGCTTGAGAAGTCCATGAAGGACGGCAAAAAGAAAAATCTTGCGGTTCTTGCTACCGGCAGCGGCAAGACCTATCTGGCTTGTCTGGCAAGTTATAGAATGCTGAATTATACACCGACCAAGAGAATTCTGTTCTTAGTGGACAGAAACAATCTTGCAAGGCAGACAGAGGCGGAGTTCAGCCAGTTTGACCGGACAGAGGGGCAGCAGGAAATGAGCTCCCTCTATGAGATTAAGCGCCTGAAGAAGGAAAGCGATATAAAGGCAGATATTGTCATTTCCACCATTCAGAAGCTGTTTGCGGTGCTTACCGGTCAGAAACTGTCAGAGGATAGCGAAGACGCAGAAGATGAGAAGACTACGACCGATGAAGAAAAGGAAACAAAGGAAGTTATCACTTTGGGCGATGATCTGAAGCTTCCACCGGATCACTTCCAACTGATCATAGTGGACGAATGTCACAGGTCAATCTATGGGAAGTGGAAAGCAGTGCTGGATTATTTTTCCGGAGCGAAGGTGCTGGGACTTACCGCGACACCTACACCGGAAGCATATGCGTATTTTGATAATAACATCATTGAGGAATATACCTATGATGAATCCGTCGTTGATGGCGTAAATGTTCCGTCACGTGTATATCGTATTGCCACAGAGATTACGGAGCACGGAGGTGCTATCAAGTCCGGTACCAAGATTACGGAGACTGCACGCAAGAGCGGCCAGACGACTGCTTATGTTGCACCGCAGAGGGTGGATTACGACAATATGCAGCTTGACAGGTCAGTGGTCAACAGGGATCAGATACGGAAGGTGCTGCTGGCATATAAGAAGGCAATTTATGAGGAGCTGTATCCGGAGCGTGAAAAGAGCTGGACTTATGTTCCGAAGACGCTGATCTTTGCAAAAGATGATAATCATGCCTCCGAAATAGTGGAGGGTGTGAAGGATGTGTTCAAGGATGAATTTGAAGATCATGAGTGCCCGGAGCATTTCGTGCAGAAGATCACATATTCATCCGGAGATTCCAACGGGCTGATCCGGGATCTGAGAACAGAAAAGGATTTTAGAATTGCTGTCACAGTTACATTGGTGGCGACCGGTACAGATGTGAAGCCTCTGGAAGTTGTGCTTTTTATGAAAGATGTCCGTTCGGATGTCCTTTATACACAGATGAAGGGGCGTGGTTGTCGTGTGATCAGTGATGATAAGCTTCGTGAGGTTACACCGAATGCCAATACCAAGGAATGTTATTACATCGTTGATGGAGTAGGCGTAACAGAGCACGAGAAGATTATTCCGCATCCGGTTATAAATCCTGGCCCGGGAAAGAAGATTCTTTCTCTGGAACATTTGTTGGAGCATCTGGCTCATAACGAAGTAAGTGATGAGAACCTGTGGTTGCTTAGGGATTACTGTTCGACTATCAATCGGCGGTATGAAGATAATGCGCTGTTTGGCAGACATCTGGATTATTTCATCACGACCTACGGCTTTGCTCCAAGGACGATTGCAGGAAATATCCAGCAGGCGACCGATGACGGCCTTCTGCTTGAATTTGAATATATTGATCCGTCACACGATAATACCAGGCGCATGGCTCTGATCTACAGTTTGATCAGCAATATCGCAGCCAGGAATAAACTTCTGGAGATGCAGCGCGGCTATATCGTAAATACGGAAGAAGATCCGGATGAAATCATTTATGCTGGATTCTCCAAAGAGACGGCAAAGAGCTTCATTGAGAACTTTGAGAAATATCTGGATGACAATAAGGACAGCATAGAGGCGCTGAGGATTATATACAATTCCGAGGATACCGTCATTACGCATTCTATGTTGAGTGAGCTTCGGGACAGGCTTCTGTCTGAAAGCAGGCAGTATGGCGTATATCAGATCTGGAAGAATTATAAGGTATTGGATACCGAAGGGAATGTGGATGAGCTGGATGTGAAGACAAATGTGAATGCTCTTACGAACCTGATTCAGATTGTCCGGTATGCATATGGGAAGAACCAGAAGCTTACAAGCCTCATCAATGGCTATGCTAAGCGGTTCAGCTTATACTGCGGGCAGCAGCAACGTGTACTGACCGAAAATCAGGTGGAGATCATGCGTCAGATAGCTGAATTCGTCATAAATGACGGTGCTATCTCCGTGAAAGAACTGAATGAAATCGACACTGATCTTTGGAGAAAAGGTGTTACAAGTTTCGGAGGCAAGGCGCTTGCAGAAGAAATGCAGGCACTATCAAGATTTTTATTAAAGGTGGCATAATATGGCAAATCAAAAAACAGAAGGCGCATTACTGAATAAAGTATGGAATATCGCAAATGTTCTTGCGGCAGCGGGCGTGGGCTTTACCGATTACATCACCCAGCTGACATATATTCTCTTCCTTAAGATGGATGATGAGAAGGAAGAGCTGGGGCTTGGGAGTTCTATACCAGAAGGATATAAATGGTCTGACCTAGTACAGCTCAGTGGAACGGATCTGGTAGATAAGTACGAAGAAATCCTTGAAGAGCTTTCCAAGGACGACGGTTTAATCGGCACTATTTTTACTAAGGCAACGAATAAAATTGACCGTCCGGTTATGCTGAAGAAAGTCATTGACATGGTATCAGAAGAAAACTGGTACATGATGGAAGGTGACTTTAAGGGTGCTATTTATGAAGGCATTCTCGAAAAGAACGGGCAGGATAGAAAGAGTGGTGCCGGTCAGTACTTTACACCTAGAGCACTTATTTCTGCAATTGTAGATGTGGTGGATCCGAAGATTACAGAGACTGTTGCGGATCCTTGCTGCGGAACAGGTGGATTTCTACTTGCGGCTTATGAACATATGCGTAAACAGAGTAAGGACGTAGAGAAGCAGAAGTTCCTTAAGAATAATGCTCTTTATGGAGCTGACAATACATCTCTTGTTGTAACGCTAGCTTCTATGAATCTTTACCTGCATGATATTGGCGTGAACAAGAGTCCGATTGCATATAAGGATTCGTTGATTGAGACTACAGATGACCTGTATCAGGTGGTCATGACGAATCCGCCTTTCGGCACGCGTCCGCAGGGAAGCGTGGAGGTATCTGCAAACAGACCGGAGTTTGTTAAAACGACAGATAATCAGGTGAACTTTCTGCAGCACATCATGTCTATCATAAAGACTGGCGGAAGAGTCGGCGTCGTTCTGCCTGATAGCGTATTGACTGATGCCGGAGCTACGGCAAAGGTTCGTGAAAAGCTGATGAAGGATTATAACCTTCATACGATTCTTCGCCTTCCTACCGGGATCTTCTATGCTAATGGTATAAAGACAAACGTGCTCTTCTTCGAGAAGGGTGAGCCTACAAAAGATATCTGGGTATATGACTATCGGACAGGTGTGAAACATACGATGGCCACGAAGCCGATGACAAGAGAGCATCTGCAGGAATTTGTTGATTGCTATTGCTCCGGACACATGCAGGATCGCAAGGAGACATATGATGCCGATGCGAATCCGAATGGAAGGTGGCGTAGATTTACTGAGGAAGATGTAAAAGCTCGCGAGGATCTTAATTTCAAATGGATTGATTTTACAGAAGAGGATGACCGCTCTGTCGGAGAGATCCTTGATGAGATGCAGGAAGAAGCAGATGACATCAGTGCAACTGTTGCTCAGTTGAAGGAATTGCTAGGAGGGATAGAATTTTGATAGATATTAATTCCCTTAAATATTCATTGATAGATCTTGCTGTATCTGGGAAGATATCTTCCTCATTTTCAGCTGAAGATTCTGTTGATGCAATAATCCAGTCATTACCGCCTGTTTCAAATAAGAGAAAGAAACTCTTGGATCAGAACTTTGAGTATGGCAAGCAGTTCGAGATTCCCGGGAACTGGAAATGGGTTCGCCTTGGCGAGATATCTTCATATGGAGATACGCCAAACAAGGTTAATGCATCTGATGTAAGTGACAACACATGGATACTGGATCTGGAAGACATCAAGGCTGGTGGAGAGCTGCTTCTAAAAACACGTGTTAAAGAGAAACATTTTATCGGAGAAAAAACTTCATTCAAATCCGGACAAGTGCTTTATAGCAAGTTGCGTCCGTATTTGAAAAAGATACTTGTAGCAGATGAAGATGGGATTTCTACGCCGGAACTGATAGCGTTTGATACATACGGCGGCATTATTCCTCAGTATATTGTGTATTGCTTGCTTGATTCGTTCACGAATAGAGCGATAGATAAACGCTCCTATGGAATAAAGATGCCGAGAATTGATGCTGGGTTTATGGCAAACCTTCCTATCCCAATTCCGCCTGTTTCAGAACAAGAATATATTGTTGATAGGTTAGAAGGAGCATTTTCTCTTATTGATAAGATTGATGCCTTACAGAAACAGTACGCATCTAACCAGGAAGCCTTAAAGGTCAAATTGATCGACGCTGCCATTCAAGGAGAGCTTACGGAACAGCTGCCGGAGGATGGAACGGCGGAAGATCTTCGTGTAGAGGCAATAAAGTATAAAGATGAACTTGATAGGCAAGGTGTTTTAAAAAACCGGAAAAACAAAGATGTAAGAGCAATTACAGAAGAGGACTGTATATTTGATCTTCCCGCATCTTGGGCGTGGTTTAGACTTGGAGAAATAATTGAGGTTTTTGGCCGCATAGGATTTAGAGGATATAAGAAGACTGATCTTGTTCAAAAGGGACAGGGAGCTATAACGATGTCTCCTTCAAATATCTCCAGAAGAGGTGAAATTAGCTTTGAAGACTCGACTTATATATCTTGGGAAAAATATGAGGAATCTCCCGAAATAATGCTCGAAGAGGGGGATGTCGTTCTTGTCAAAACGGGATCAACATATGGTAAAAGTGGAATTATTAAAAAGCTCCCTGAAAAGGCAACCATAAATCCGCAGTTGGCTATCTTGAAATATATAAAGTGCAATAGAGAATATTTGGCTTATGTTTTGCAAAGCACTATGGCCTGGACGCAATATCAGAGCTTTGTTGTCGGAGCAGCCACTCCTACATTTTCGCAGGAAAAGATTGCGAATATGATGATTCCTATGCCGCCTATGGCTGAACAGAAACGTATAGTAGATTCTTTAGATACTATCATGGGGGTTATAAAAAAGCAGGAGACGGCATGAAAACGATAGCATTGAGATTTTCAAATAGATTTGCACCGGAATGTGGAACCATAGAGGCACACGATGAGCTGATAAAAAGGAAAGGTTATGTCTGGTACGGAAAGCTTGGCAATAAGATTGCAGCAAGTGTATTTTCCGATGTTCTAGAAAATGACGAGCCAAGGATTCTTTTGATCCACAGTGGGGCAACTTATAGATACTGGGCTTATATCAATAAAATTCAACATGAACTGCCTGATAGAGAAGATATTCCGGAGTATTATCGGAATGAAGCAGAGAAGTTCAAGACGTGGTTCCGTGTAATCAAATTTGAAGATGCTCCGCGAGACATTATGGCAAAATGTACGGTTGCGTCATCGGGGCAAGAGCTTGGTATCGCATCAAAGCATAGTATGAGTCCATATTTTAAGATTATTGCACCAGATACTGATGAATAGAGGAAAAGAGGGTTGTTTATGCCGATAGGCTGGATTGATTTTTCAAAGGATGAACGGAATAAGGTTCTGAACGTGATTCATCTTTTAGATGAGCCGGGAGCGGTAGACGAACTGGGTATAGGCGCAGTTCGTGATGCTTTTGCTGACCTTTTTTTCCCGGGAACATCAACAGTCCAGACACGCGCAAAGTACTTCCTTATTGTTCCGTATGTCCTTATGGAAGCAGGCAGCGGCAAGTATGGTTCTGATCTGAACACTATACTTCGGAAGATTGATAACGAAGAACGCTCCTGCAGAGATATTCTGATTAAAACAAGTAACGATGGCGTTATCGGCAGCTTGGTACCGAGATCCTGGGTGCTCAGGACTCCTTCCAACATCTATTGGAATGGTATAAAACGGATGGGAATATTCAAGGAAGACCTGTCAGTTAAGGAATATATCCATCAGAGCATTATACAAAGAAGCCTAAAGAAGGCGAAGGAATATGGGAATAGAGAAAAAGATGCTGAAGAAAATGAAAAAGACGATATCGATGCCGGTGATATCACATCGATTCAGTTTTGGAGCTTAGGCGACACTTATCATAGTAACTGGAGGGAAAAGCTGACCATAGAATTGCTGCCGGAAGAGGCAGCATTCTTAAAGTCGCAGATTATTACGAACCAGAGAAGCAGCCTGTTTGCGTTTATCTTGAAAAACAATATTTCGTTGGATAAGTATGGTTCTTTTGGTGCTCTTTCTGAAGATATCAAGGATGCAGTAGATCCTGATCTGCGGTATATGATGGGGTTGGCCAACGATTTTAACAATCTGGTATCGATTATCACGACAAGATACAACCTGATCGTATTTGACGGACAGAATGAAAGAGCACGTGAAAACTGGGCTATTCTGTCGAAGGATCTTAAGCGCCGAAGCGAAGTTGACCTGAAGGCAATCTTTAACAGATTATCCATCAGAAATGTAAAATTGAAAACCTTTTTGCTGAGGATCCAAGAAGCAATCCAGGCTGGTGATATTGCTGCTGTTGATGACTTGATCATTAAACGGGAGGTCGCATTAAAAGGTGCAAAGAGAGCAAAAACATCCCGCGTTGGAGAATATAAGGAACAATCCACAGGCTGGATCGGTATAGATATCCTTGACTATAGATATACTCCTGCAAAGCGTATCATCAAAGATATTATGAATGCGGAGGTGGTGTAAGATGTTCAAACCTACTTCAGCAAAAGATCGCATAAATTACGGTGAGGTGCTTATGCCACCGGTCGGGTTCCGGCTTGAACGCGCTGTCGGTACCACATATTCACTTGATTTGGAAACGCTTACTGCTGTGTCCATAGCATTAGGCTTGATAGAAGATACCGACAGCGAACTGATCAGCAATCCGATAAGTACGCTGAGCGCTCTTCAGAAGATTTCGGACAGAATCGTTGTGTTCTGTGAAGCCGGGCAGATTAAGCTGCCTACAAAGTCAAATGCACTCTGTCTTACACTTGAAAAGATGGTGGTGCCGGTATCAATCCCGTTTGACAAGAAGATAAATCGGTATCCGGCTTTTCATCCCAAGACATGGCTTCTGGAATACAGCAATGAAGATGGTGAAAAACAGTATAGATTCGTAGTCATGAGCCGAAACATGACCTTTGATCACAGTTGGGATGTTGCCTGTGCGATGGATGGGGAAGCATCATCTGTTGGTGGTGTCGATTCTCAGCCTATAGTGGACTTCTTGAAATTCTTGAAGAAACAGCTGAATAAGAATCTTGCGAACTATTCCAGACAGAGCGCTGATCTAAACTATTTGATCAAGGCAGTTTCAGAAGTAAGCTTCTATCCGGAAGATGGATTTACTGAATGCGAGATCCTTCCACTTGGTATTGGATCCGGCAGTTATGATATGGCTTCAAACTGGCTGTTTACCGAGAACTTTCATGAACTGGTGGTAATGTCTCCATTCCTCTCAGGTAGTGTCATCGAGGGATTTAATGATGCCGGGAAAACGTTGACCGGCACAACAAGAACACTGATAACACGGAGATCCGAGCTTCCGAAGATAAAAGGCGGGAAAGCATCCAATTTCGATGTTTACGTCATGAAGGACGAGATCATTGATGGTGAGACTTCGGTATCTGACGGGGAAAAAAGGAAACATAGTGCGATTGCTGATGATCTTGGCGATGAAGATGCTGCGAAAAAGGGTGATGAAGAAAAGCAAGACGATGACACATCGACGCAAGATATCCATGCAAAAATCTATGTGAGAAGGAAGTACAGCACAACAGATTTATTCCTTGGTTCAATGAATGCCTCTTATGCGGCTATTCATTCTAACGTGGAGATGATGCTGCGGCTCCGAACAAAGAATAGTGTCCTTAACGGAGAGAAATTCCTGAACGACATTATGGGTGAAGACAGGGAAAATAAAAAGAATCCATTTGAATTAGTTTCGCTGGAAGATGTCGATGAGACGGATGATACAACTGTTCAGGATAGTGTTGAGCAGCTGATAAAAAAGGTATGCCGGATCAAAATGACCGCAACAGTGGAACAGACGGATGGCAGGTATGATGTTCACATGACAGCCGATATTGAAAGTTCGTTTGATGGTGTCCGTATACGACCGCTCAGGAGCAATAAGGATAGTGATCTTTTACCTAAGATGTCTTTTGAGGCTCTGGACATGCTGCAGCTTTCAGAGTTTTATGTTGTGTCAGCAACTATTGAAGACTGTACTTTGGAACGTGTCATCATGATCCCTACTGCCGGGATCCCGGAAGGCAGGGAAGCAGAGGTAATCAAGAACGTAATAAGGACAAAGAATCAGTTTATAGAATACGTTGCCTTCATCTTAGGGGATGACTATGTTCAGTCCTTCCTGGAGAACAAAAAATCGTCCGGGGCATATGGTGAGTGGGATCAGAATACCGCAATGCCTGCGGTGTACGAAAAGATGCTGAAAACATCGGTTTCAGATCCGGACAGATTAGGAGAAATTCAATATATTACGAAGGCTATACAGGAAGAAGAAATCATCCCGCCGGAATTCAGGGAGATGTACTGCGTATTTTGCAATACTCTTGGAATAAAGCAGGTGTAACCTATGGACTTGGAAAAAACTCTTCGGACAATTGAAGAGAAGACGATGGCTCAGCTTAAGGACTTTCAATGTGCAACCGTTGAAAGAATAGATGAGCTTTTTCGTCATGGGCAAAACCGAGTTCTGGTTGCAGATGAAGTGGGCCTGGGTAAGACCTTGATTGCCAGAGGTGCGATAGCAAAGACGGCGTTAATCCAGTACGAGAATAACGATGACATCTTTAAGATCGTCTATATATGTTCAAATCAGGTTATAGCAAACCAGAATATTCAGAAGCTGGATGTTTTCAACATAAGACCGGATGGCAACAGCGGCGATGCAAGACTGTCAATGCAGCACCTGAAGATCGCTGAGCAGGAGTATTCGGCAAAGAAGAATAAATCCTATGCTCAGCTTATTCCCTTGACTCCGAGCACATCTTTCAGCATGACGAACGGTGGCGGAACAAAGGAAGAGCGTGCTCTAATGTATGTAGTGCTGAGAAGAATACCGGCTCTGCAGGAGCATCTGCCTGAGATCAACACGTTCGTTTCTCAGGGCGTGCAATGGTGGGATTGGTACGTAAATTATTATGATGAAAAGGTTCAGTTCCTAGATGATGAAGGAACGGGATATCCCGGTAATGTTATTGAAAAGATAGAGGAGTTTAATACCCGTAGCCACATTTTTGACATCCTTATAAGGCATGTCGAAGAGATAGAAAATGGCGAACCTGTTACTGATTCAGATAATTATGTGCTGCAGAAGCTCCGGAGAATGTTTGCCGAGATCAGCGTTGGTATGTTGCAACCGGATCTTGTCATCATGGATGAGTTCCAGAGGTTCAAGAGTCTTATTGACGCTGAAGCTCAGGAGACGGAAAACGGCGTGATCGCTAAGAAGTTCTTTGAAACAGTTGGGTTGAAGGTTCTTCTGCTATCAGCTACTCCGTATAAGCTGTATTCGACGATGGAAGAAATCGAAGAGGCTGATGCTCCGGATGAGTATTATAAGGAGTTCTTTCAGGTTATAGAGTTCCTGCTGAATGATAAAGAGAAAATGAACCATTTCTCCGAAGTGTGGTCAGATTATTCTGTTGCGCTTAGAGAAGTCATTCAGGGTGATGCCGCTGTTTTGCATCTGAAGAAAAAAGCAGAGGATGAGATGTATGGCTTAATGTGCCGGACTGAGCGTATCTCTGTAATGGATACAGGTGACTATATTGACGACAGTAGCGTAAAGAAGGCGCTAAGCATTACAGAAGGCGACATCCATACATATCTTGATATGGGAAGAATGTTAAGTGACATTGGTGAAGAACGGTCACTGCTTGTAGATTATGCGAAGAGTACACCGTATCTGATGTCTTACATGAACCATTACAAGGTAAAGGAACGTGTTGAGCGGATTATAAAGCGGAATCCGGAAGAAGTTTCAAAGACAAGGGGCAAGTATCTCTGGATCAACCGAAATTGGCTGGAAAACTACGGGGAACTGCCTTCAAATAACGCAAGATTAGAAGAACTGAAAAGACAGATTTTTTATAATCGGTCTGAATTGTATATGTGGGTTCCGCCTTCAAGACCATATTACAATCTGGAAGGGGTCTATAAAGACAGTAAGGGCTTTTCCAAGATCCTTGTCTTTTCGTCATGGGAGATGGTTCCTAAGATGATAGGAAGCATGATTTCCTATGAGGAAGAGCGAAGGACAGTTGGCGTTTTGTCTAATGATGAGAACCTGAAATCTGAGAACAATAAGTATTTTACGGAAGCAAAGTTACGTTACCCTCCGGCAAGATTACGCTTTAATGTCTCCAAGGGTGAGCCGCGTGGAATGTATATGTTCTGCCTGCTTTATCCGTCAGAGACTCTTGCTGAAGTATATAAACCGATAGACTATCTCAATGCCGGTTATTCATTAAGTGAGATCAGAGAAGACCTGAAGATTAAGATTGAAAAACTCCTTAAGCCTGTTATTGAGAAGTATGAACACAATTCTGTTCGTGATGACAAGAGATGGTATTACATGGCTCCGGCGCTTCTTGACGGTCCGGAATATGTCAGCCGCTGGATTAATGATGTCCTGAATGCTGATCCGGATGCGGATGATACCACAGAGGAAACAACAGGTACAAGCGGCCTTGAAACACATCTCAGAAGAATGAATTCACTTATGAATTCAGCTGAAATGGAAATGGGGCGTGTCCCAAGTGATCTTTCAAGTGTCCTTGCCGATATGGCTATTGGTTCTTTCGCCGTTTGCGCGTTCCGGGCGAATGGCGGGGATCTGCGAAGATCTTCTGAACTGGCTAAAGTGTTTGTAAACCGTTTTAATGCGACAGAGGCAACTGCAGCTGTAATACTTGCTTATGGAGATGACGAGGACTCCGAGAGCGATGGACATTGGAGAAATGTCCTGAGGTATTGTTGTGATGGCGGCTTTGGGGCAATGCTGGATGAGTATGTGCATATGGTATCAGAGGGTGCCGGTTTTGGGCTGTCAGAAGACAAGAACCATCAGGTTCATGAGCTAATGATAGATGCTCTCAAGATTCATTCAGCAAGCTACTCTGTTGACACCTATCCTGCATTTAAGAAGCGAATGCAGGGAGAAAAGTATCAAAGAACATTCATGCGGTCACACTATGCCGTTGGCTTTACTAAGAGCGAAGGCAGCGAATCCAAGAATGTTGATCGTAAAGATAGCATCCGTAATGCATTCAATAGTCCGATGAGACCTTTTGTTTTGGCTACGACATCAATAGGTCAGGAAGGTCTGGACTTCCATCATTATTGCAGAAAGATCATGCACTGGAACCTTCCCAGCAATCCGATTGATCTTGAACAGAGAGAAGGTCGTATAAACCGATATAAGTGTCTTGCGATAAGACAGGATATTGCCGGAAGGTTTGCGGACAGAAGCTTTAATAGTGATGTATGGCAGGAATTATTCTCTATGGCAGCGGAAGAAATCCGTTCTGTAGATCAATCAGAGCTGGTTCCATACTGGTGCCTTGGAAAGAATCAGACTGTCAAGATCGAAAGAATAATCCCGATGTATCCGGTTAGCAAGGACGAGGTCAATTATCAGAGGCTGATAAAGGTTTTGTCTCTATACCGACTGACAATGGGACAGGCAAGACAGGAAGAGCTTGTAGATTACATCCTTGAAAGCGGTATGAAGGACAGGGATTACATTAAGAATCTCTTTATCAATCTGAGCCCGTATGTCAGAACGGACGAAGCTTGGAAAGAAAAGATGGCTGACCGTAAACCTGTCGTGGAGGTGAAGAAAAAATCAGAAAGGCAGATGCGGATAGAAGCTCTTCAAAATGAACTGCAGGCTTGTGAAGAACAACTGTCAGCTCTTAAGGCTGAAAAGAAAAACCTTAAATCATATGAGATCATCGGGATGCTGGTTACACATAGAAGCTTTGGGGATGGTTTGGCTGTAGGATCCGATGGAGCTCATATCACAGTTGAGTTTGATGTAGGCGAAAAGACATTCCTTTTACCACAGGCATTTGAAAAGGGATTTCTAACATCAGAGTATCCTGACTTTCTGGAGAGCATAAATAAGAACAAAGAGATTGATGGCAAAATAGAGGATGTGAGCAGGGAGATTGAAGAAAAGAAGGAGCAGCTTGCAAACCTGATCATCTGAGTTAGGCGGTGATAAGCAGTGGGAATAACAAAAACTGATTTTATGCGTGGCATGCAGTGTCGGAAGATGCTGTGGCTGGATAAGCATAAACCAAGCTTAAAAGTCATACCGCCTAAGGTACAACAAAGGCTGGATGCCGGAAATGACTTTGGCGATAGGGCGATGGCTATGTTTGGGGATTATGAGGAAATGACTGTGTACCAGCCAGGCACTGCTTACCCAGACACCAAGGCGATGGTTGCTAAAACATTGGAGCATCTGGAAAAAGGAACGTCGGTAATATGCGAAGCCGCATTTATTTATTACAACAATTACTGCGCTCTGGATATCTTGAGAAAGACAAGTACCGGCTATGATATTTATGAAGTAAAGAATTCGCCCGCGGTCTATGATCAGTTTGTCCGGGACGTAGGGTTCCAGTATTATATTGTGAGCCGCTGTAAAGTGAAGATTGGAAAGATTTATATTGTTACGCACGGGAATGATGAAGAGAATCCGTTTGTTATAAATGATGTTTCAGAACAGGCAAAGACTTATGCAAAGTGGGTGAACGATAATATCTGGGACTTAAATCGTATGCAGAAGGAACCTGAGGAGGTTCAGATCGAGGTAGGGGAACAGTGTAATAAGCCGTATGAATGCTGGTACTATGAGTATTGCCATAAGGATGCAGATATATGAGAAGAAGTGATTATGAAGTATTACGGATACAAACCAATAACATGGCCTTGGTTTGGAAGGAGTCCAGGGGAATCGCTCCAGATAGTGTTGCTGATAAACTTGATGATGCCATGCTAAAATGGATGTCTGAGCTTACAGACACCTTGAAAATATGGATTGACAAAGGATCAGCTATGACAGATGGAGAACTGATATTAGCTCGTACAAATATGGGCGCTTTAGTAGAGTCATGGCTTAAGTTCTTTTATTGTGTGTTTTATGAAGACTATATAAAGAATCCTCTGACGCAACAGAAAAAAGGAAAAACAATTACTGTTGAACCTAATAACATGAGATTTGAGGATTTGAAGAACTTCAGTAAAGGAATACTGTGGGACGATGATAAAGACCCGTTATATGCGTGGGTAGATAAGATTCAGCATTACCGAAACGCGGTACATGCCTTTAATTACAGGGACATAGGTACGGCTAAGGGGTTCATGACTGATATGGAGGAATTCTATAGATATGTGAACCACATATTAAATCATCTTCCACCGATCGAAGATTTTTTGCCTTGTTATCCAGTGGGATATGTAATGAATGTTTATTTTGATTAGTTGAGTAGGCGGCCCTCCGGCGATAAACCGGGAGCCGCTATTTTCATGTCAGTCTTTTTTATAAAAATTGGTTTCGTAGCCGTCGGCGCGGAGCAAGATATCCGGCATCCAGTCGGGAGACCTTCCCATCTGTTCACAGACGACCTTCAAGTCGACTCCGGGATCGCATTCGATAATCAGTTCATCATGAACATGCCCGACGATAAAACAATGGCGAAGAGTTTTCATAGCGTAGCAGAGAATGTCGCGGCTGATGGCCTGGACGATATTCTCCACGAATTTAGGTCCGTAGGATTCAATGCGTTCCCACTTCTTCGTAGAGCCAACACCTTCATAGGTGACGGATTCTCCGCCAAATTGATTGGTGCCAATCCGGGGCTTCACATAGGCAAGTCTACGCCCTGAAGGAAGCTGGATGAAGAGCATGCCACTTTTGTAAAAGAACTTGATGACACGAACTTCTGTAGGAATCCGTTTTGTGATAGCGGCTTTAACAGCACGGTCAACATCCCACCAGAAGGCTGTAATCATAGGATTGGAATTACGCCAGGCGTTTACAAGTGGTTGAAGGTCTTCTTCCGGGAGCCCCATATCAAGGGCGCCCATCGAGATCAGAGCACCGACGGATCCGCCGTATCCGAGGGCGAGTTCCGCAATCTTCCCCTTCTGACGAAGATGACTGTTGATGCCGTGCTTCTCAACAGGAACACCGAACATCTGGCTTGCAGAGGCGCAATAGATGTCTTTTCCTTCAGCAAATACTTTGGAGCGCCATGTCTCACCGGCAAGATAGGCAAGAACACGTGCTTCAATGGCGGAGAAGTCGCTGACTATGAACTTGTATCCCGGACGAGGCACGAAGGCTGTTCTGATCAGCTGTGATAAGGTGTCCGGGATATCATCATAGAGCAGCTGAAGGATATCATAATCACCGGATTTTACGATGGTTCTGGCTTCTGCAAGATCCGGCATGTGGTTCTGCGGAAGGTTCTGCAACTGAATCAGCCTGCCTGCCCATCTGCCGGAGCGGTTGGCTCCGTAGAATTGGAACATGCCGTGGGCTCTGCTATCTTGACAGACAGCGTTCTGCATTGCCTGGTATTTCTTCACGGATGATTTTGCAAGCTGTAGACGGAGCTTCAGAGCGTCGGTAATGTTACCGTTAGCGTTACCGTCAGAGTTCTTGACAAATTGGGCGACTTCCTTTTTGCCGAGGGATTCCATTTCCACGCCCTGGTTAGAGAGCCATTGCTTCATCTGAACAACGCTGTTTGGGTTATCCAGATTTGTGATATTCTGCATGGACAGCATGAGTCCTGATTTTGATTTTTCATCAAAAGCGATTGCATTCTCTACTACCTGCATATCCAGCATGATCCCTCTGTCATTGATTTCCTGATCGAGATGGTATTCATCCCAGAGAAAGTCCGGAACGGGATATTTGGCCAGACGCTTCTTTATCGCCATTTCCACTTCCACGTCCCGACAGTTGTATTCTTTGAAGCGGAGCCACTTTTCGCTGTCATGCTGAGGGAGGTTTCGGGTACGTCCACCGTTTGCTTTCGTAGGTTTGCACGGAGTACAGAAGTATCTGATCAGGTCTTTGCCTTCTTTCAACTTCTGATCCTGAAGCTTTAGGACTGCGCCGACGCCTTCCAGTGATAAGGGAAGCCCCATATATGCGGACCAGATCATGGTGCATTTCCAAGAGGAAGGATCAAGGTATTTTGAAGCAGGGTCTTCAGGGATGCTGTATCCGAAGAAGTGCTGCGGGTGATGGCGCTTTAGCCAGTTGGAAAGACAGATTCGTTCAAAACTGGCATTGAAGGCCCATTTCGTTATATTTTCATCAGATAGTGCTGCAAGGATTTCTTCCGGGACGGTATCGCCGCAAGCGAGGTCATATACCTTGACCGGGGAGCCGTCCACGGATACACCGAAGAGCAGTATCTCAAAATTATCAGACTCAGCGTACTTGTAAGCTCCGCATTTGGAAATATCAACATCGCTGTAAGTCTCCAGATCGATTGACAATTCTTTCATTGATTTTCCTTTCTCAGAGGGTGATGATGTATGCCCTGTCTGTCAGGCGTTCCTCCGGTGCTACCTGCGTTTCGTTGATCTCCTTGACCATAGACGACAGTTCATTCAGGTTGAGGCTACTGTCATAAGGGGCGATCATCATTTCATGGATAGATGACGGAAGAACGAAGAGCATATTAGTTCTGTATTTCTGGGTAAAAGCTTTGAGTGCTTTCCGGTTCATAATGGCAGCGGCACCCTTGAATTTCTGCGTATTGGTGATTACGTGAAATTTGACATCTGAGTCCATAGAGCTGTCGTATGGTGCGCCCATTAAGTCTGACAGGACTTTTCCGAGACTGGTAATCTGTGTATCTGCACTGAGATTTTCAAGAGCCCTGTCCCAGGCATAGTTTTCTTCAATGCCGGCGTTAGAGAGAAGCACGGGCACAACCTTTACGGAATAATGAGCGCCATCCTGTTCGCCTCTTAGGATCAGGTACTGTTCGATACCATCCAGATCGCAGGGCCTTTTCACGATACACTCATCTGAAGTGCACTGAAGGGCAATGGTGATGTGATCCAGGATCCATTTCGGATTATTAAAATTCATTGTGATATCGGTGATGCTTTCTGTGTTCATGGCTATCCTCCTTGTAAAAAAGAGGGCGGCAGCATAGCCGCCACCCTGTAGGTTAATGTCTTAAGGTTCGGATGATGTCATCCAGTTTCTCATTGATCTTTTCCAGGTTGTCGATGCGCTTCTTCTTGTATTCCTTGGAAGCATCTGACTTTTTGGAGATGGCTTCCATTGTGAATACGATAATTACGGCGACACCGATCATAGCCAGAAAAGTGATAACAGCAGTCAGTATAGTGTTCATTGATTTGCACCTCATTTCTCAGGTTGTCGCAGGCAGCGGAGGAAGTGCCGCCGCCCGCTTTGGTTGTCTGGTTAGGCGAGGAAATCATCCTCATCGTCCACAGTTGCGAAGTCATCCTCAGCTCTGGACTTGCCTCCGAGAGGTTCGCCGTCACGGATCTTCTGAAGGTTGTTCAGACCGCAGGCGATACCCTTGTTGCCGTTGCTGTTGAAGGCGTACAGGTTGATGCTGGCTCTGCCGTAAACGCCGGAATAGACTTCGGATCTTTCAAGGATCGGCTGTCTGTCGGCATCCACGATTCCGGGAGCTGTTGCGCTGTTGGCATTAATGAAGTAGGCGTTCTTGTAAGCCTCATCATCAGGTCTTTCAAGATCGCCGTCACGAAGCGGTGTCTTGATGGCGGAGAGGGCAGGAACGGACTTGCCGTTACCCTTCAGCTTGCTCTGGCCTTCTTCATAGGCTGCCTGGATAGCTGCCTTGATCTTTGCGACAGTAGCGGTATCGGACTTCGGGATGATGAGCGATACGCTGTACTTCGGAGCGCCGCCGTTGATGCTCTTCGGATCCCAGACATTTGCATAACTCCATCTGGTGTTGACTCCGGTAATAACTTTTGTAGGGATAGATACATTCTTTGCCATGATTTTTTCCTCCTTATTCTTCACTAAAATCATCTTTGGCTGTATTCAGTGCCGGTCTTTTATCTGACTCCGGCACAAGTGTCGGTTTGCCTGGGGGCTTTGTAATGAAGCCTGCCAGAAGTTCTTCAAATTTCTTCTTCCCGAGAAGGGAAGTCATTGCTGTAATTCCCAGAAGCTTCTTTTCATAAGGGTCATATCCCGCATCCGCTACGATGGAAGCGACTGCGTTCTCATCGGTATATTTGCGGTTGGATTTTCCCTCTACGACTTTGAAGCCGGGGTATTCGGTGCCGCTTAAGGCTTGCTGAAGTGCGTAGTCCTTGACGTCATTCGCCCATGCTGTGAGGCTGTCGATCTTTGGAAGGATCTCCGCGATCTCTGCTTCATCCAGCATTGCGGGTTCCTGAAAGTCGTAAGCTGCAAGCTCCATGTTGTACTCAGCTCTTTTACGGCAGGTTGCCTTGACCTTGCAGAACTGGCAGTGATCCCCGGCGTGAAATTCTCCTTCGCCGTTGTAGGCAAGCTCTGCGGTCGGTTTCAGGAAGTTCTCCGCCCAATCAAGTAGGTCGCTCTTGCTGATTGTGAAGGTACTGATGTTGTCCCTGCGTGGCTGGAAGATCGTCATCTGTATGGATTCGATGTCATAGATCCCGTCATAGGTATCCAGGGCTCCGAGGGCGTAACACATCATCTGTGGGTTGTTCTCAGCTTCCACCAAGATTCCGAGACCATATTTGAAATCTATGATCTTAAGGATTTTGTCCGCGATGATGAGGCAGTCGCCGGTTCCGAAGCCGTCCGGAACCCACTTGGAGAAATCCAGTCTCTGCTCTACGAGTACCTGCGGGTCGCTGCAAAGCTCCTTGGCTTTTTCGTACTGCTCTAAAACGTAGGAGCAGTATTCATCGGTGCAGTCGTCCATTTCGGTATCGAAGAAATCCAGATTCTCCGTCGGGTCTGATATATCCTGGCCTAACGCATGAAGGACTTTGTACTCACACAGCTCATGGGCGTCGGTGCCCTGCTGGGCGTATGGAGAAGCTTCGTCATTGATCTCCGCACAGAGCTTTGCCGAAGGCGGGCATGAGAGCCACCTGTGGGAAGCTGAGGCGGAGAGGTATGCGTGTCTAGGCATCTTTCAGTCCCTCCACTTCTTTTACAAGGTCGGAATAGCTTTCTGCCGGTACGTTGGTGAGGCTTCCGCCGTCCGCGTATTTCTTCACGATGGCTTTCACCTGAGCCTTGAACTGACCGCCGGCTTCGTTCGCCTTGGCTGCCAGGATGGCCCTGACATCTTCCTTTGAGTAGGAAGGTGTTTCCGGTTCCGGAGCTTTTGCTTCCTTCTTTGCCGGCTTTTCCGTCTTCGCAGGTTCTGTCTCTGCTTCATCGCTGAAGCATTCCTTAATGGCATTTGCGGTCTGAATCATCTTTTCACCACAGGCGATGAGATCATCCAGAACCTGTGACAATTCGCTCATTTTGCTCATGTTGTCATTCTCCTTATCTTTCATATTTGTTTATCAAGGTTCATATCTTTGTCTGCTTTGCCGCCTCAGTTGTTACCGGGGCGGCTTAATCAATAGTTCTGTCGTTCATCGTTTGCACCTCCGTTTCCCTGTTCTGGTGTTCTAGGTATGAGAAAGTGCCGTTTTCCGATTTTTCCTGAAAAATATTTTTTGGAGCTGATCGGTATCTGCATCTTTCGGAGGTCTAGGTATGAGATGAGAGCGTTTTCCGATTTTCGGGCAAAAAAATTTCCGGCCGGGTGACGGTCGGATTTTTCTTTATAAAAGGAAGCGTTTCTGCCTCACGCATAAAAATCTGAAAAAAATATCCGCTGAAATCGGAAAACAGCCCGGGCTTTTACCTAGACCTTCGGAAAGCCAGAGATGGCTTTACTACTTCACGGAAAAGAGGTGGTCGCCTTGAGGGTCGAGAAGATGCAGCGGACAGTAACCAATTCAACAAAGAGATAACAGGAGGCAGAAATATGTTTTTTGTTTTACAGACGGCAAACGTGACTGCGGATGCGAAGAACTGCCTGTATCCGAACAGGAAAGAGATCCAGGCGGGGGATGACCTGAAGGAAGCGGTCCGGTTTGACCATGTGTGCGGAGAGTTTAAGAAGAACTACCGCAATATCAGTAACTTCCTGAAGTCGGATGTCATCGTGATGGATTGTGATAACGACCATTCCGAGGATCCGGAGGACTGGATCACTTTCGACAAGATGGAAGGGCTTCTGGAAGATGTGGATTATGCGGCGGTGCCAAGCAGGAACCATATGAAGGAAAAAGACGGCAGGGCTGCGAGACCGAAGTTCCATGTGTACTTTCCCATAGAAGAGACAGAGGACGCAGAGCATTATGCTTCCGTCAAAAGAGCGATACAGAAGGCGTTTCCCTTCTTCGATGACAATGCGTTGGATGCGGCCAGGTTTATTTTCGGGGCTGATCCCGATGAGGTGGTCTGGCATGAAGGCTGGATGTCCATTGAAGAGGTAGTGGATGCGGAGACCGTGGAAGACGCTGAAGAGAATACGCCTGTCAGCTTTGGTCCGATCATGCAGGGAAGCCGCAACAATACCATGAGCCATTTTGCCGGTCGTGTCCTTAAGAAGTACGGGATCACGGATAAGGCGAAGGAAGCTTTTCTGGAACATGCGAAGAGATGCGATCCGCCGTTGGAAGAATCGGAGCTGAACACGATCTGGGCGAGTGCGGTGAGGTTTTATAAGAAGACCGTCATGACACAGCCGGGATATGTTCCACCGGATGAGTACAATGCAGAGTTCCAGTCATTGAAGCCGGATGACTATTCGGATATCGGTGAGGCGAGAGTGCTTGTGAAGGAATATGCCGGTGAACTGCTCTATACGGATGCGACTGAGTTTTTAAGTTATGACGGGGTCTGTTGGAGAGAGAACAGGCAGAAGGCGGTCGGTACCGTGGAAGAATTTCTGGATATGCAGCTTGTGGATGCCAGGGCTCAGTATTCGGCGGCAATGCAGGCGCTGATCGACGGCGGTGTTCCGGAGCAGGTTGTAAGAGCCGGCGGGAAGGCATTGGAGAAGATGATCACGCCGGATCTGGATGATGCTTACAAGGATTATCTGTCGGCAAAGGCTTATTACGCTTTTGTGATGAAGTACAGGAATTTCAAAAATATCGTAAATACGCAGAGCGCGGCGAAGCCTATGGTGGCGACGGATATCAATCTGTTTGACGCTCAGGAAAATTACCTGAACACGCCGGAAGCAACCTATGACCTTAAGAAGGGACTGGAAGGCGTGAGAGCGCATAACTCAGCCGACCTTCTGACCAAGATAACGAATGCTTCTCCGGGAGAGGAAGGGAAAGACCTGTGGGAGGATGCCCTGCAGCTGTTCTTCTGCGGTGATCAGGATCTGATCGATTACGTGCAGGAAACGGTAGGGCTTGCTGCTATCGGCAAGGTTTATGAAGAAGCCCTCATCATCGCATACGGTGAAGGACGGAACGGTAAGTCCACTTTCTGGAATACGGTATCAAGGGTACTTGGAACCTATTCCGGGGCGATATCAGCAGATGCTTTGACGGCAGGATGCAGAAGGAACGTGAAACCTGAGATTGCCGAGCTTAAGGGCAAGCGTCTCATCATTGCGGCGGAGCTTGAAGAAGGGATGAGGCTGTCAACGTCCATCCTGAAGCAGCTGTGTTCGACTGACCAGATCAGGGGCGAGAAGAAGTTCAAGGATCCTTTTGATTTTGTTCCGTCACATACTGTGGTGCTTTACACGAACCACCTTCCGAAAGTAAGCGCATCAGATGACGGTACTTGGCGGAGGCTGATCGTGATCCCGTTCCATGCAAAGATCGAAGGCAGCTCAGATATCAAGAATTATTCGGATTATCTGTTTGAGCATGCGGCGCCGGCCATCATGAGCTGGATCATCGAAGGCGCGAAACGTGTGATCGAGCACGACCACAAGACGACCAAGCCGAAGGTAGTGCAGGATGCCATTGCGGCATACCGCGGAATGAATGACTGGATGGGTATTTTCCTGGATGAATGCTGTGAAGTCGGTGACGGCCTGGAGTATAAGTCCGGGGAACTTTATGAAGAGTTTCGTGCATACTGCCTGAGAACCGGAGAGTATCAGCGTACCAGTGCGGATTTTGTTTTGGAGCTGGAAAAGAGAGGTTTTTCCCGCAAAAAGAAGAAATCCGGTATGTGGGTGCAGGGGTTGCAGGTCAAAGACACAGACTTTGCTTAATTGTTTTAGCTAAAAGGTGCAGGGGTTGCAGGACTAATACCTATATCGCGTATAGAGAATTTTTCAGTCAAAAAATCCCTTATAGGAAGAATAGGAAATGTCCTGCACCCCCTGCACCCTGGAATTCGATTGATGGAGGAATCGCAATGAACTTTTATACATGGATGATGAAAAAGCACATAAACACGAAGGCACCGGTGGGCGACCTTGCGAGAGACATGAAAGAAGACAGGGAATTTCCGTGTGACGGGAATAAGGAAGCCGTCCGCAGATACCTTGAAAGCTGTGGAGCCTGCAGCGGATGTATGGATGCTTTTGAAAGAGCATGGAAGAAATATGAGAGAGAAGCAGGTGGAGCAGAAGCTGGTTCGGGCTGTAAAGGCCAGAGGCGGAATCTGTCCAAAGTTCGTGTCACCGGGATTTGATGGAATGCCGGATCGAATCGTGCTTCTGCCTGGAAGACATTTCGGATTTGTGGAGATCAAGGCACCCGGCGAGGTGCCAAGGCCTCTGCAGGTATCCAGACACAGGCTCATGAAGAAACTGGGCTTTCAGGTGTACGTACTTGATGATCCGGAGAAAATCGGAGGGATTTTAGATGAGATACAAGCCACATGAATATCAGAAATATGCGATCGAGTTCATAAAGAAGAATCCGATCGCTGCAATACTGCTTGATATGGGCATGGGTAAGACGAGCATTGTGTTATCTGCCCTGAATGAGCTGATGTATGACAGCTTTGAGGTGACGAAGGTTCTGATCATAGCGCCGCTGAGGGTTGCGAGGAATACATGGTCCGATGAGATTAAAAAGTGGGATCATCTGAACGGGATTCGGTATTCCATCGCGGTCGGAACGGCTGCGGAGAGACTGGCGGCATTAAAGGCTGATGCGGATATCTACATTATTAACCGCGAGAACGTTCCTTGGCTGATCGAGGAAAGCGGCCTGCCGTTTGATTATGACATGGTAGTTGTCGATGAGCTTTCTTCCTTTAAGAACTGGCAGGCGAAGAGGTTCAAGGCGCTTATGAAGGTAAGACCGAAGATCCGGCGCATTGTGGGGCTGACTGGAACACCTTCTTCAAACGGATTGATGGATTTATTCGCAGAGTTCAAGGTTCTGGATATGGGAGAACGCCTTGGAAGGTTTATCAGCCAGTACAGAATCAATTATTTCAAGCCTGACCGGATGAACGGTCCTATTGTTTACACCTACAAGCTGTTGCCGGGTGCTGAAGAGAGGATTTACGACAAAATCTCCGATATCACCATTTCCATGAAAGCGACAGACTATCTGGATATGCCGGAACTTCTGAGTACGGAATACAGGGTCTATCTGGATGAGGATGAGCGCGAAAAGTACGAGGAAATGAAGGATGAACTGGTATTACAGCTTCCGGGCGGTGAGATCACGGCTGCGAACGCTGCATCCTTATCCGGGAAGTTATGCCAGCTGTCGAACGGGGCTATTTATGATGACGACGGTTCAGTGAACGCCTTCCATGAGAGAAAACTGGATGCTTTGGAGGATCTGATCGAATCTGCGAACGGGAAGCCGATTCTGGTGGCGTATTGGTTCAAACACGATCTGGCAAGGATCACCGAGAGGCTGAATAAGCTGAAGGTTGTTTATGAAAAGCTGGATTCCGACAAGAGCATTACAAAGTGGAATGCAGGTGAGCTTCAGGTCGGTTTGATACATCCTGCTTCCGCGGGTCACGGTCTGAACCTGCAAACAGGCGGAAATGTGATTGTATGGTTCGGTATTACATGGAGCTTGGAGCTGTATCAGCAAACGATAGCCAGGTTGTGGCGTCAGGGTCAGGCTTCAGGGACAGTTACCGTGATCCATATCATTACTGCCGGTACCGTGGATGAAAGGATCCTGAAGGTGCTGGAAATGAAAGACCATACGCAGTCGGCGCTGATCGATGCCGTGAAAGCGGAGGTAAGTGCCTATGGCGGGAAATAAGAATCTGGCTGAGGATCCGTATGAGAGACTGGCCAATGCGATCATTCTTCAGGCGGTCACGGATTACAGGGTGGCGCTGAAGAAAATAAAAGCGCATCCGAGAAATAAGGATGCCATAAATGAGGCTTTGGAGATCGAGAGGTTTTTCCGTTCCGGCTGGTACAGCCAATTAACATCCGTGGACGGTGAATACCTGATCCGGAGGCTTCAGGAAGAAGTGAGACAATCAGAGTCAATCCGAGGGAAGAAAAATAAATCCGATCGGAGGTAGCTTATGAACAGACATCAACAGGAAGCCAAGAAATATTTATCACAGGCATTTGGGTTAAACCAGAGGATAGAGAGCAAGCTGGGTCAGATTGAGGATCTGCATGACCTGGCTACGAAGGCAACCGTGACATATTCGGATATGCCGAGGAATCCGAACAAGGGTCATTCCCGTTTGGAGGATGCTGTGATCCAGATCATCGAACTGGAAACGGAGATCAACCAGGACATGATAAAGCTGGTGGAACTGAAGAAGGATATCATCCGCAGGATAAAAGCTGTGGAGAGTACGGAACTTCAGACAATATTGGAACTGAGGTACCTGTCCTATATGAGATGGGAAGTGATTGCTATCGAGCTTGGGTACGGTATTGACAATGTATTCCGACTTCACAGGAATGCCCTGGATGAAATCAAGATTCCGGAAACAATACAGTAAAATCAAGTTCGATACAGTAAGCCTATGTGATATTGTTAAGATGGCAAAAATGAAGGATGAGGAAGCCGTTGCGGGAAAAACTGCAGCGGCTTTTTCTGTGGGAAGGAAGGTGGACAGATGCCGAGAAAACCGAAGAAGCCGTGCGCTTATCCGGGCTGTCCCAACCTGACGGATGGGAGGTACTGCCCGGAACACCAAGCACAAGTGAACCGTGAGTATGAGAAGTATGGAAGAGATCCCCGGACAAAGAGGCGTTACGGGAGAGCGTGGAAAAGGATCCGTGACAAGTATGCTGCGGAGCATCCGTTCTGTGAGCTGTGCTTCGAGCGTGGAGTGATAGTACCTACGGAAGAGATCCATCATAAGAAGCCGCTGAGTGAAGGTGGCACGCACGATAGGAGCAACCTGATCGCGCTGTGCAAGTCGTGTCACTCACGCATACACGCGGAGCGGGGAGACCGGTGGGGAAAGAGACCGGAGGGGGAGTGAAAATCCCCGCGCGTATATTCTCCAGGGAACGGCGCGGGGGTCACACGCACAAAAAGAAGAAATCAAACGGGGTATTAACCCCTGCAGGGAATTGAGGTGAAGGAAGATGGCCAAAGACGGGACTATGCGCGGGGGCGCAAGGGTCGGTTCCGGCAGGAAATCAAAAGCCCTGGCGGAAAAGATCGACAGCGGGCTTGCGGCAACGGTCATTGACCTTCCGGAGCCTGAGGACATAACCGGCGAGGATGTGCCGCCGGTGAAGGATTTTCTGAAAGCTGCTCAGAAAAGCGGCATTGACCTTTGCGCAGAGGATGTGTTCAAAAGCACTTTCCTCTGGCTGAAGGAAAGAGGGTGCGACCGGCTGGTGAACACTCAACTGATCGAACAGTACGCGATGTCGGTATCCAGATGGGTACAGTGCGAGACCTGCATATCGGAATACGGATTTCTGGCGAAGCATCCGACCACGGGGGCGGCGATAACTTCTCCGTATGTGACGATGAGCCAGAATTATCTGAAGCAGGTGAACCAGTGCTGGTACCAGATATATCAGATTGTGAAGGAAAACTGCTCTGTGGAGTATGGCGGTGCGAATCCGCACGATGACCTGATGGAGCATTTGTTATCGGCAAGGAAGAAATAGGAGGATTTCGATGAAATATGTGAAGAAAAAGCTGTCAGAACTGAAGCCTTATGAGAACAATCCGAGGATAAATGATGAGGCGGTGGACGATGTTGCGGAGAGCATTAAGCAGTGTTCTTACATCGCACCGATCATTATTGACGAGGATGGCGTGATCCTGGCAGGGCATACAAGGTATAAAGCCCTGAAGAAGTTGGGATATAAGGAGTGCGAGGTTGTTATTGCTTCCGATCTGACAGAGGAACAGAAGAAAAAATACCGTCTGTATGATAACAAGACGGCGGAGATGGCTTCCTGGGATCAGAAAAAGCTTTCAGCAGAACTGTGTGATGTGGATTTTCAGGGATATGATTTTGGCCAGCCTGAGATGGCGCTTCCTGATGAAGCCGAAGAGGACGGTCCGAAGATGATGACATGTCCGTGCTGCGGGGAGGTGTTCGAGGTATGAAGCTGGAAAGACTGAAACTTGCGGACATTGAGCCGTACAAGAACAATCCGAGAAAAAATGATGATGCGGTAAACGCTGTTGCGGAGAGTATCCGCCAGTGTTCCTATATCACGCCGATCATCGTGGATGAGGATCATGTGATCATTGCAGGTCATACCAGATACAAGGCACTTGTAGCACTTGGAATGGATGATGTGGAATGCCTGGTCTGTGACGGGCTGACCGAGGAACAGAAGAAGAAATATAGGTTTCTGGATAACAAGACCGGCGAAAAGGCAACTTGGGATCTGATGAAATTGGAAGTCGAACTGGAAGGACTTGATCTGGAAGGGTTCGACTTTTTTGGTATGGCGGAAGACCTGCCTGTGGATGGTGACGGCAGCTGCGGTTCTGATAAGGAACTGACCGGCACCACGGAAATAGATGCGGAGGTGTTTGGGGATGAAGAGTTCAAATACGAATGCCCGAACTGCGGTTTCCGGTTCAACTGAGTTTCCGTGGAAGTGGAATCTGTCCGATCTGGAAAAGAGACCAAAGCATGGTCATACCGTGTTTTCCTGCTTCTCCTGCGGCGGCGGTTCCTCAATGGGATATAAGCTTGCAGGATTTGATGTCGTGGGTAATTGTGAGATTGATCCTGACATGATGAAGGTCTATAAGCAGAATAATCATCCGAAGCACAGCTTCCTTATGGATATCAGGGATTTCCTAAAGCTGCCGGATGAAAAAATACCGGAAGAGTTGTTTCACTTGGATGTGCTGGACGGTTCGCCGCCCTGCTCTGTATTCTCCACGGCAGGAGTCAGGGAAGAAGGCTGGAATACGGAAAAGGTATTCCGGGAAGGCCAGGCAAAGCAGAGGCTGGATGACTTGTTCCTATATTTCATAGCGATAGCGAAGAGATTACAGCCCAAGGTGGTTATAGCTGAGAATGTGAAGGGAATCATCATTGGAAATGCGAAAGGCTGGGTCAACCAGATCATGAAAGGCTTTGATGATGCCGGGTATACGGTGCAGATATTTCTGTTCAATGCGGCGAGAATGGGCGTGCCTCAGAAAAGAGAGCGCGTCTTTTTTATCGCTCATAGGAAAGACCTGAAATATCCGAAGCTGGGGATGAATTTTCAGTCAAAGCCGATTCCGTTCAAGGATGTCAGAGAGCCATATGGCAAGCCGATGGATCCGAACAGTATGCAGGCGAAGCTTCTGAAATACAGGATTCCTTCTGACAGGTGCATCGCGGATATCAATGAGAGGGTGAGGAAGGTGAAGAACAACGGCTTTTCTACTCCAATCAACAGGGATGATGAGCCGATACAGACGATCGTTGCCGGCAGCAGCCTTTATCGGATGTGCGATGGCCTGCTTATGACGGATAAGGATATCATAGGCTGCCAGACATTTCCGCAGGATTACGACTTTATGGATCAGAGCGTCCAGTATATCTGCGGCATGAGCGTTCCGCCGGTGATGATGGCGAAGATCTCCGAGCAGGTATACAGGCAGTGGCTTAAAGGTGGTGATGCGGATTGAAGATGCGGAAGCTGAAGAAATATAAGCCGACAAAATTCAAGGCGAAAGATTCTGTTTACGACAAGGAAGCGGCGGATTTTGCCGTGAACTTTATCCAGTGCCTCTGCCACACGAAGGGAACCTGGGCGGGAAAGCCTTTTGAACTGATCGACTGGCAGGAACAGATCATCCGGGATGTGTTCGGGACTATGAAGCCGAACGGATATCGGCAGTTCAACACGGCGTATATCGAGATCCCGAAGAAACAGGGCAAGTCAGAACTGGCTGCGGCGGTGGCACTTTTGCTCTGTTGTGGAGATGGAGAGGAAAGAGCCGAGGTTTATGGATGCGCTGCTGACAGGCAGCAGGCGTCTATTGTATTTGAGGTTGCGGCGGATATGGTCAGGATGTGTCCGGCTCTGAATAAAAGAGTGAAGATCCTGGCTTCGCAGAAGAGGATTATCTTCCAGCCGACCAACAGCTTTTATCAAGTGCTGTCTGCGGAGGCTTATTCAAAGCATGGTTTCAATATCCACGGGGTTGTGTTTGACGAATTGCATACGCAGCCGAACAGGAAGCTTTTTGATGTTATGACGAAGGGTTCCGGTGATGCCAGGATGCAGCCTTTGTATTTTCTGATCACGACTGCCGGGACGGATACCAACAGTATATGCTATGAAACGCACCAAAAGGCAAAGGATATCCTGGAGGGTCGAAAGATCGATCCGACATTTTACCCTGTGATCTATGGCGCGGATGAATCTGATGACTGGACGGATCCGAAGGTCTGGAAGAAGGCGAATCCTTCCTTGGATATCACGGTGGGCATCGACAAGGTGAAGGCGGCCTGTGAGTCAGCGAAGCAGAATCCGGGAGAAGAAAATTCATTCCGTCAGCTTAGGCTGAACCAATGGGTCAAGCAGGCGGTCAGATGGATGCCGATGGAAAAATGGGATGCCTGCGCTTTTCCAGTTGATGAGGATGAACTGGAAGGGCGTGTCTGCTACGGTGGTCTGGATCTTTCCAGTACGACTGACCTGACGGCGTTTGCCCTGGTATTTCCGCCTGTGGATGAAGAGGATAAATACATTGTGCTTCCTTATTTCTGGGTTCCGGAGGAAACACTGGATCTGAGAGTGAAAAGGGATCATGTTCCGTATGATGTCTGGGAGCGGAAAGGTTTTCTGGAAACAACGGAAGGGAATGTGGTTCATTACGCATATATCGAGAAATTCATTGAGCGCCTGGGTGAGAGGTTCTACATCCGGGAGATTGCTTATGACCGGTGGGGAGCAACGCAGTTATCGCAGGATCTGGAAGGAATGGGATTCACGGTGGTTCCTTTCGGCCAGGGTTTTGCTTCGATGTCTCCGCCGACCAAAGAATTGATGAGGCTGGTGTTGGAGCAGAAGATCGTCCACGGCGGTCATCCGGTTCTGCGGTGGAACATGGATAACATTTATATCCGGACGGATCCGGCAGGCAATATCAAAGCGGATAAAGCGAAGTCCACGGAGAAGATTGACGGTGCCATTGCAATGATCATGGCTCTGGACAGGGCGATCCGGTGCGGCAATGAGAAGGAAGAATCAGTTTATGACACAAGAGGATTATTGGTCTTTTGAGATAGGAGGGAACAGCGATGGGAATACTGAGCGGTTTATTTCGGAGCAGGGATAAGCCCACGGACAGGACGGCAGGAAGTTCGTATTCGTTCTTCTTAGGCGGGACGGCTTCTGGCAAGTATGTGACCGAGAGATCTGCGATGCAGATGACGGCGGTGTACTGCTGCGTGAGGATCCTGTCGGAAGCGGTGGCGAGCCTGCCATTACAATTCTATAGATATACCGACGATGGCGGTAAGGAAAAAGCGGTGGATCATCCGCTTTATTTTTTGCTCCATGATGAGCCGAATCCGGAGATGACTTCCTTCATATTCCGGGAGACATTGATGACACACCTGCTTTTGTGGGGGAATGCGTATTCGCAGATCATCCGCAATGGCAAGGGTGAAGTCGTGGCTCTGTATCCGCTGATGCCGGATCGGATGAAGGTGGACCGTGATGAGCATGGACGGCTCTATTACGAATATACCGTTTACGATTCGGATGATGTAGACGGCAGGAAGGGTACGGACAAGGTTGGAAGGACGGTAAGGCTTCAGCCTCATGATGTTCTTCACATTCCGGGATTAGGGTTCGACGGTCTGGTTGGTTACAGCCCGATTGCGATGGCGAAAAATGCTATCGGTCTGGCGATTGCCACGGAGGAATACGGCAGCAAGTTCTTTGCGAACGGTGCGGCTCCGAGCGGCGTGCTGGAACATCCGGGAACCATAAAGGATCCGAGCAAGGTACGGGAAAGCTGGCAGGCGACTTTCGGCGGTTCCGGCAATTCCAATAAGATCGCGGTTCTGGAAGAAGGCATGAAGTACACGCCGATCAGTATCAGTCCGGAGCAGGCTCAGTTTTTGGAGACAAGGAAGTTCCAGATTGATGAGATCGCAAGGATCTTCCGTGTGCCGCCTCATATGATCGGTGATCTGGAAAAGAGCAGCTTCAATAACATTGAGCAGCAGAGCTTGGAGTTCGTGAAGTACACGCTGGATCCCTGGGTGAGCAGATGGGAACAGGCGATGGTAAGGGCGCTTCTGACACCGGACGAAAAGAAGAAGTATTTTTTCAAGTTCAATGTGGACGGGTTGCTCAGGGGTGATTACCAGAGCCGTATGAACGGCTATGCCACGGCAAGGCAGAACGGCTGGATGTCTGCAAATGATATCCGTGAGCTTGAAAACCTTGACAGGATACCGGCTGAACAGGGCGGCGATCTGTACTTGATCAACGGAAATATGACGAAGCTGGAGGATGCCGGGATATTTGCGGCGGACGGAAACGGGAAGGAGGAAAATTCCGATGAAGAAGTTTTGGAACTGGAAAAGCAGGAAGATCAGAGACCAGGCTTCAGGCGAAGAGGTCAATGAAAGAGTGCTTTTCCTTAACGGAACCATAGCAGAAGAGAGCTGGTTTGACGATGATGTCACACCGGCTCTTTTTAGAGATGAGCTGAATGCAGGGACAGGGAACATCACGGTCTGGATCAACAGTCCGGGCGGTGACTGCGTGGCGGCGGCTCAGATCTACAACATGCTGATGGACTATAAGGGCGATGTCACGGTGAAGATCGATGGCATTGCGGCATCGGCGGCAAGCGTGATCGCGATGGCAGGGACGAAGGTGCTTATGAGTCCTGTGAGCATGATGATGATCCACAATCCGGCGACAATCGCTTTTGGCGATACGGCGGAGATGCAGAAGGCGATCAACATGCTGGCTGAAGTGAAGGAATCCATCATGAATGCTTATGAGATCAAGACCGGCATGAGCAGGACGAAGATATCACACTTGATGGATGCGGAGACCTGGATGGACGCGCACAAGGCGGTGGAGTTGGGATTTGCGGATGATGTGCTGCAGAGGGCGGATGCATCGGAGGGCGAAGATCTGGAAGCACCGGAAGTGTCGATGCTCTATTCCAGGGCGGCGGTGACCAATTCGCTGATGGATAAGATCGCAGCGAAGTGTCACATCAAGGCACCGGAGAACGGTGCAGCAACTGAACAGACAACGGATAACGGGCGTTCCTGTGATGAGATCAGGGAACGCTTGATTTTTATCAAGAGATTCATTTAAGGAGGAATCGAGCTATGACTATCAAAGATATGATTGAGAAAAGAGCGAAGGTGTGGGAGACCGCGAAGAACTTTGTGGATACCCACGAGAATGAGAACGGCGTTCTGTCTGCGGAGGATAACGCGACTTACAGCCGTATGGAGCAGGAGATCGAGGATCTGACTGCGGCTATCGACCGTCAGCAGAGAGCCGAGGCAAGGGAGGCTGAGTTCAATAAGCCTGTGAATATGCCTCTTACCGGAAGACCTGCGATGCAGAAGCCGGATGAGAAGACCGGGCGTGCTTCCAATGCCTACAAGGAAGATTTCGGCGCTCATCTCCGTGGAAAGAGGCTTGTGCATAACGTTCTTTCCGAGGGCGTGCAGGCGGACGGCGGCTACCTTGTGCCGGAAGAGTTTGAGAGACAGATCGTGATGGGGCTGGATGAGGCGAACGTGGTGAGAGGCCTTGCGAAGGTCATTACCACAAGTGCTGAAAGAAAGATCCCGGTTGCGGCTACCCACTCCGAGGCTAAGTGGACGGCTGAGAATGGCGCTTATACCGAGAGCGATCCTTCTTTCGACCAGAAGACCATTGATGCGTTTAAGCTTACGGATCTTGTGAAGGTTTCCATTGAGCTTCTTCAGGATTCCATGTTCGATCTGGAAAGCTATATCGCCAATGAGTTTGCGAGGGCGTTCGGTATCGCTGAGGAAGAGGCGTTCTGCGTGGGTACTGGAACCGGTCAGCCTACGGGTATCTTTACCGCGAACGGCGGACAGGTGGGCGTGACTGCCGCGTCCTCTACCGCTGTGACTGCGGATGAGCTTATCAGCCTTGTCTATGCGCTGAAGAGTCCTTACCGCAGAAACGCGAAGTTCCTTGCGAATGACGCGACTATTTCCGCAATCAGGAAGCTGAAGGACGGCAACGGCGTTTATCTCTGGCAGCCTTCCCTTCAGGCAGGCGAGCCGGACAAGCTCCTGGGCTATGATCTTTATACCAGTCCTTATGTACCGCAGATGGAAGCAGGTGCTTTCTCTGTTGCGTTCGGTGATTTCAAGAATTACTGGATCGCTGACCGTTCCGGCAGGACCGTACAGAGACTCAATGAGCTTTACAGCACTAACGGACAGGTTGGCTTTGTCGCAACCGAGCGTGTTGACGGCAAGGTGATCCTTCCTGAAGGCATCAAGCTCCTGAAGATGAAGGCGTAAGGTTAGCAGATTACAGGGCTGCCGTGTAAAAAGCGGCAGCCCGGATTTGGAGGTTTGAGATGAGCGAATATAACGCAAAGAATTATACGGAGCAGGGCGGCGAGGTCACCCATATCGGAGGAAAGATCGTATATGACAACGGCCTGCTTCCAAATATGAGCACGGCTGATGTGACCAGTGATTCAGCTGCGAAAGTCCGCGCAACTTTGAACACGTTGATTACGAATCTGAAGAATGCAGGGCTTATGGTGGGCGATGCTTTCACCATGCAGTATGCGGCGGTAACGGACAGCGTTTCTGGTCATGCAGATCGCCAGTATAACACCGGCAAGATTTCCAATGTTGCGGTGGATAACGATACCCATGAGATCACGATCACATTATCCGATAAGGTGAAGAACCTTAAGGATTTTGATGGTGGCAATGGCTGGGGCGTTCACAAGTGGCTGGGTATCGGTCTTGGTGTCGGCATTTCTCCGATTACAGGATTGTACTACAACGGTTCTGTCCTGGGTGATGAGGATGTCGCTGAGGCAACGGCCTGTGATATTTCAGCGGGATTTTTTGTCCGCTGGGTTGCGGCAGACCTTGTGCTTGCGGGTGATAACACGGAGAGATCCGTTGATAACTTCACTCTGTGGGCTAACGGATATGCTGAAACGGCTTACAAGATCAAGATTGTGGAGCCTGCGTAAGAAATATGGGGCGGCGGTGTGATCTGCCGCCCTTATTGTGAGGTGATGTCAGATGATCGTGACTGTGGATGAGATGAAGAATTATCTGAGGATCGATTTCGAGGATGATGATTCTTTGCTGGAAAACTTCATAACGGCAGGTGTGAAGCAGTGCATGGATATCCTGCGGACAGACGATGAGAATGATCTGGCTGACTGTCCGAACGGAAAGATCGCCGTGATGTTTACGGTGGCTTATCTGTATGAACACCGGGAAGAGGCTGACCATCATGCCATGGATCTGACTCTGAGGGCTTTGTTATTCGGGAGCCGGAAGGAGGGATTCTGATGGATGTGGCAGCTTTACGGTCAAAGGTGACATTCCAGAAGAATGAAACCGTGACAGACAAGTATGGGAATCATAAGAATGCCTGGACAGATTATTACACCTGCTTTGCGACAATCGGCGGCGAAGGTCTGGCAAGTTCCAAGGAAGAGCAGGTTGCCGGTACTACGGTTGAGGAAACTTCCATGACCGTAACGGTCCGGTATTGCGCGAAGGCGGCTGCGATCACTTCCACAGGTTTCAGGGTAGTGTTCATGGGTGAGCTTTATAACATCGAGAACATTGACCATATGAATTTCAGAAAACGGTCGCTGAAGTTTGCCTGCAGGAAGGAGCGGCGATGAGTCAGACGATAAAGATCGATCAGCTGGCGGATACCGTGATGAAGGGCATGGAGGAATATGCGAAGCTTGCGGTGGATGACCTGAAGGCGGATGTCCAGAAGGCCGGTAAGGCCGTGAAGCAGCAGATCGAGTCCACGGCTCCGAAGAAGACCGGGAAGTATTCCAAAAGCTGGGCAATCAAGAAGACCAGGGAAACATCGGATTCTATCCAGATCGTGGTGCATTCCAAGAGGTATCAACTGACGCATCTTTTGGAGTTCGGTCACGCGAAACGGGGCGGCGGAAGGACAAGGGCTTTTCCGCATATCGCTCCTGCAGAGCAGGCGGGCATCGAGCAGTTGACAAGGGATATCGAGAGGGATTTACAGAAGGGCGGTTAGTGATATGGAGATCATTCTTTTGTTGTTCGTTATTGCTATCGGGATCGCTGTGTTTGGTGTGCTGATCTACTACAGCACCAGAAGAGGCGAGAAATGCCGCGGCTATCCCTATAACTGTCCGGTCTGCCGTCATGCTGCCGAATGCATCATAGAGATCGGGAGGAAGAAGAATGACGCATGAAGAAGTGATGCAGATGCTGGCGGAAACGAAGATCCCTTTTGCGTATGACCATTTCGCTGAAGGTGAATCGCCTGATCCGCCGTTCATCTGCTTTTTGTTTCCGGGTTCGGAGAACTTTGCCGCTGATGATGTGGTTTATATGGAGTTTTCCAACCTGAGTATTGAACTTTATACCGATGAGAAGGATCCGGAACTGGAAGACAGCGTGGAAGCGGTGCTGAACGCGCATGAATTGTTCTGGAACAAATCGGAGGTATGGATCGAATCAGAAAAACTATACGAAGTGCTGTACCAGATGACGGTATAGCGGAAAGAGAGGTTAATTATGCCGAGTACAAACAACAAGGTGAAGTTCGGCCTTAAGAACTGCCAT
>Ga0129306_1000878_pt1 | contig 40508 bp, 30 predicted proteins | sample P827metagenome_FD_94438 | JGI IMG/M metagenome (GOLD analysis project Ga0129306, IMG submission 94438) | Capybara group fecal microbial communities from Wisconsin, USA - P827 metagenome | ecosystem: Host-associated > Mammals > Digestive system > Large intestine > Fecal | place: USA: Wisconsin... | reverse complement strand
TGCAGGGCTTTTATCTGTCAGTCTGAACCGACGAACGAAGCAAGAGCAGAGGGCAAACTTGTTTGCACTATGCCTTGCGAGGAGGAGGAAGAGCGGAGCTCATAGTCTGATAGTCTGTCAGTCTTGAACCGTCGTGTTCGTTAAACCTTAAACGTTAAACCAAAAATCATAGGACGTGTTCGTTAAACCTTAAACGTTAAACGTATTTTAATTCTTAATGTTCAGTTTTCAATTGCGCCGGTGGCGCTGGGCCATGGCTCTTTCCCTGCTGTTAGCCGGGGCGGCATCCGCCCAAGGCATAATAGATGTGCATAGCCATATCATCACACCTGAGTTTGTGTCGGCTCTCGAACGTGAGGGACGGCTGATGGACGAGGGCTTTCCCCTGCCTGCGTACGACGTCGAGGCGCACCTGAAGTGGATGGACGAAGCCGGCATAGCGACTTCTGTGCTGACATTGGCCGCTCCGCAGCCGACCTCTGCCGACGTCGTGAGAAAGGCCAACGAAGCTGCAGCCCAGATCAAGAAGAGCCATCCCGGCCGGTTCCTGTTCTGTGCTGCCCTCCCCTTGCCCGATGTCGATGCGGCCATCCGCGAGGCAAAATATGCGCTCGACACCTTGGGCGCCGATGGCATCAAACTGGCCACCAATGTGGGTGGGCAGTACCTTGCCGCTCCTGAACTGGATACGCTTTTCGCCCTGTTACATGAGCGGCGGGCTGTCGTCATCCTGCATCCCCATCGCCCCGAACCCGTCAACCGCGAAGTGATGACACAGACCCCGCTCGCCATGCAGGAGTACCTCTCTGAAACCACACGTGCCGTAGCGAATATGATCAGCCGTAACGTGCTGGCACGCTATCGGGACGTCAAGGTGGTGGTGCCTCATTGTGGGGCCTATCTGCCCTTGGCCGTGCCTCGCATGAAATCGCTGACGCCCGTAATGCAGGCAAACAAACTAGTAGGCGACATCGACTGGGAGGCTAACCTCGGTGCCCTCTACTACGACCTTGCCGGGGCCCACTCGCCCGAGGTCATCCGCATGATGCTCACCATCACCACTCCCGAACACCTGCTCTATGGCTCCGACTATCCTTACGTAGCTCCCGAAGTGCTCACGCAGAGCCTCCAGAGGATGAAGCACTACCTGACGACGGAGCCTGACCTCGCCCCGTTCCGCGAACGAATCCTCTATAAGAATGCCCATCAACTATTCACTTCGTCTTATCCTGTCCCTGATTCAAAACCTATAACCCACGAAAATATGCTTGTCCGTATCGCAGAAATTGAAGTCTATCCGCAGCACCTGAAGGAATACCTGGAATTTGCGAATGAGGTTGACCGCCTCAGCGTTGAGCGTGAGCCAGGCGTCATCTGCCTGTTCCCGATGCAGAGTGCCGAGGATTCCACACAGATTCGCATCCTCGAGATCTATGCATCCGAGGAAGCCTATCAGAGCCATTTGCAGACCCGTCACTTCCAGACGTACAAGCAAGGCACGCTCCACATGGTGAAGAGCCTGAAACTGCCCGCCATGAAGCCCCTCGACCCGGAGACAATGAAAATGATATTCATCAAACAAAGATAATATGCAAAAAACAATCATGCTGGCGTCACTTCTGATGATGACGCTGCAGACAAACGCACAGGATATGGCACTAACAACAAGACAACAGGCACTCGTGGCCATCGCCGCCACCGAGGCAAAGGGAGACATCGAAGGGCTGAAAGCAGCCCTGAACGAAGGATTCGCCGCAGGACTGACCGCGAGCGAGGCCAAGGAGGCATTGTCACAACTCTACGCCTACACGGGCTTTCCCCGCTCGCTGAATGCCCTTGGCGCTTTACAGCAAGTTATTGTCGAGCGTAAAGAAGCAGGACAGCGTGTGGACGCTGGTCGCGAGGCCGATCCGCTTCCGAAGGACTACGATCCACTCTCTCAGGGTACTGAAGTGCAAACCCGACTCTGCGGAGGACAGCCGTTCACCTACGCCTTCGCCCCTCAGACCGATTACTACCTGAAGGCGCACCTCTTTGGCGATATCTTCGCCCGCAACAACCTCTCGTTTGCCGACCGCGAGGTAGTGACCGTTTCGGCCATCTCTGCCCTACCCGGCTGCGAGCCGCAATTGCAGGCCCATGTGTCGGGCGCAAGAAACATGGGCGTTTCCGACGAAGCCCTCAGGGAGATACCGGCCCAGTTGGAAGCTAAGGTTGGCGCCGCAGAGGCCGAACAGCTTCGTGGCGCGCTGGCAGCCGTCTTGGGTGAGAACTATAGCCCTGTGCAGACGGTCGATTTTTCTGTCTGGCCAAAGGGAGAACCGAACACCGCCTACGCCCAGTATTTCGTCGGAAACAGCTATCTGGCTTCGATGGAGGGCGGCATGGCTAACGTCACCTTCGAGCCTCGCTGTCGCAACAACTGGCACATCCATCACAAGCAGGTGCAGGTGCTGATTTGTGTGGCTGGTCGCGGCTGGTATCAGGAATGGGGCAAGGAGGCCGTCCCGATGACACCAGGCACCATCATCGCCATCCCTGCCGAGGTAAAGCATTGGCATGGAGCCGCCCGAGACTCATGGTTCCAGCATCTGACCTATCATAAGGACGTGCAGGAAGGAGCATCAAACGAATGGCTGGAAGCCGTTACAGATGAGATTTACGACAAGCTGAAATAGGCAAATTCTTAAAAAAAGAGAAATCCCAAGGTGATTATATCTCACTTTGGGATTTTTTTCATAGATTTGCAGACCGTTTTAAGAATCATTTAGCTAATACAAAAAACATGAAAGTTCTGATTTTACAATCCTCGCCACGTGCGAACGGCAACACCGCCTGGATGGCGGAAGAGTACAAGAAGGCTGCCGAGGCAGCAGGTCATGAAGTAACTTTGGTAAACGTGTCAAAGAAGAAGATTGCCGGCTGTCTGGCTTGTGAGTACTGCCACACTAGGGGCAATGGCGCCTGCATCCAGAAGGACGACATGCAGGAGCTCTATCCCCTGATGGCCGAAGCAGAGGCTCTGGTGCTGGCTGCCCCCATCTACTATTTCACGCTCAATGCCCAGATCCAGGCCCCCATCCAGCGCATGTACTGCGTGAACAAGCCCGCCAAGGTAGTGAAGATGGCCCTCCTGATGTCGTCTTACTCCCCAGGTGTCTATGACGGAGCCACAGCCGAATTCCGCGACATCTGCAACTACTGGGGTGCTGAAAACATGGGCGTTGTCACAGCCAAGAACGACGAACAGAAATCCGAGGAAACCAAGCAGAAAGTCGTGGCGCTGGCGGAAAAGCTGTAAAGCCTAAAGGCCAATCGTAATGATGACCGTTTTGCTTCTTTTGTGGGTGACCCTATGGATGCCGTCTGCGTTTACAGCGCATGAGGAACAGACTTGGCTGCCAGTAGAGCTGAAGAGAGAAATCACCCATCCCCAGCCCATGACGGGATTGGTGTTGTGGCCCGAGACAGCACGGCGTCTTCATGATGACTACGATCAGGCCATTCAGCTCGAATTCTCCTACTGCCTGCCATCGAGAGTCGTCACGGGTTGTCGTGAGGACGGCACCATCGAGTACGACTGGAGCTGGTTCGACCGTGTGTTGGACGATGTTGCCAGTCGTGGGCATCAGCTTATCGCCCGCTTCCGATACGAATACCCGTCAAGCAGGGATGTGGATGGCCAGCGTGGGACGACGGCCGTACCTGCCTACATCAAACAACAGCAAGGTTATGACGAGACCTTTGCCGAAAACCCCAACAACGACGGGCCCACATGGTACGCCGACTGGCGCAACACCGAGCTACAACGGTTTACGCTCCAGTTCTATACCGATTTTGCCCGTCGCTATGCCCACGACCCACGTTTGGCTTTTCTTGAAGTAGGTTTCGGCCATTGGTCGGAATATCACATCTACGGTACCCAGCTGGAACTGGGTAGGAACTTCCCGTCCAAAGCCTTCCAAAAACAGTTCTACGAACACATGGACTCCGTGATGAAGGATATCCCATGGGCAGTATCCATCAATGCGGGCGACCGACGCTATTCGCCCGTCGTCGATGAGCCGACGCTGCAAGCCATGCATTTCGGCTCGTTCGACGACTCATTCATGCACAAGTCCCACGAGCTAAGCAGCGGCGGAGGATTCAACGAGCGATGCTGGAACGCCATCGGGCAAGGCACCCGTTGGCAGCATGGCTTTTGCGGAGGCGAAATCAGCTATTACTCGTCCAACGACCAACGGAATTTCCTTAACCCCGATGGTCTCTATGGGCATACCTGGGCCGAGCAAGCCGCCAAATACCACATCACCTTCATGATTTCCAACGATGCGCCGCGTGGAGACGTGGCTACTCCCGAAAGGTTTCGTGAGGGCTCTATGGCTACAGGCTATCGGTTTGTCGTTCGAAAATGTGAAACAAACGGATCTACCACTCGTCTGCACGTGGCCAACGAGGGTGTCGCGCCGCTCTATCGCGATGCGTGGTTTGCCATCGGCACCATTCGCTCACGGGCCTCGCTGCGTGGGCTGCTGCCTGGCGAAGAAATCGTCGTAGAGATTCCAGCTGCCCCGCAGGCCGACGGAAGCGACATACAAATCGTGAGCGACCACATCCTTCCCGGCCAACAAATAGAGTTCGAGGCTTTGGGCTGTCGCGCAATTGATAATTGAAAATTGATAATTGATAATTATTTAGACTTCAGATAAGACTTCAGACTGGCAGACTACTTTCAGACTAACAGACTGACAGACTATCAGAGTGACAGACTATCAGACTGACAGACTATGAGCTCCGCTCTTCCTCCTCCTCGCAAGGCATAGTGCAAACAAGTTTGCCCTCTGCTCTTGCTTCGTTCGTCGGTTCAGACTGACAGATAAAAGACCTGCAACTGCGCCGTCCACGAAACATTCATCTGATAGTCTGTTAGTCTAAAAGTCTGAAAGTCTAAAAGAGAAGTCTGAAGTCTGTCAGTCAAAATACTTAAAGTTTCTTAGCCGGCCAGCCAAAGTCTTGATACATGGTGACGGCAAGACTATGCGCCTTGACATAGTCAGCAAGCACCTTGGCCCTAAGCGCCTCTCGTCTTTGTTCGTCGCTGTTGATGGCTTGGAAAGCCTCATACCTTTCGCCAAAGATTTTCTGGGCCGTCGGCAAGTAGCTGGAGCCGTCTTCCACTTGGTCGAAGCCCGTCACCTCAAAGCCTTTCTCGGTCTGCCTGACGTGCATCCGTCCAGGGTGGCTGCCCCCTGAGACACACTTCAGCGTGTCGCCCACCTGGTTGTAGTTGAATACCCAGAAATCGCCCCACACGAGGATATCATCCACATTCCGGTTGTCAACGCCTACGATGCTGTGGATGGGAACACAATGTTCGCCTTTGGCATAGCGGCATCCGATTTCCCGTATCAGATAGCGGTCAATGGCAAGTAGGCAAGCGGCCTCCTGCGCGTTAATAAGCACAATCTCCTTATTCTCATATTGCTTGTCAAGAATAATGATGAAAACAGGCTGGATGCTGAACGATTGCTTTTCGCCTGTCTTGACCTCATAGGAATACAAGAGCGAATCGCCCCTTGCCTCGACCTTCAGGGGATGGATTTCAGTCTCCACGTCCGTCACAGGCAGCACTATGGCCAGCACAAACTGCTCCGTGAAGTCAATGGGAGTCGGTTTGCCCTCCGGCCCCATCGTCGTAGCCATACCGAAGAGTTTGTTGAACTCGGCTTCTGTGGTAATCTTCGGATTGATGGGCAATACGGCCGAACCATTCTTGAAGAAGTAGTTCTTCCCCACCTCGAAGGCTACCTCGCAGCCTTCCGCACAATTCTGAGCAGTCTCTTTCGGTTTGCCCGTGCAGGCAACGATAGCCAGCAATGTCACAAATGCAAATAGAATCTTTTTCATGTTATGACTTGTTTTTCTTATATTTAGCTTTTACAATCTCGTATGAGTTCCGTGTCAGCTCCTTCAGCAGATCATCTGGAGCTGTGTCAGGGTTGATGCCTATCCAATACTTGGGCGACATATTGAACGGCTTGGTGACGCAGCCGTTATTTGCCCGCAGCTCTTCGATGCGCTCGGGCTGGCATTTCAACGTGATGACCGTGAAATGATCGCAGTTAAAAAAGGAGAACATGTGGCCATGAACATAGAAAACACGCACGCCGCTGGCATACTTGAATGCCGTGAAGGGTAGCTTCTCTTCTACGTCAGCACCTATGGACAGGCAATACTCGCGATAATCTTCTATATTCACCCAGAGCCGTCAAATTTCAATATTAGTCAATCTCTGTCCTTTTTGTTCTTCTCTTCTGCCTTATAGGAGACAACCATGCTCAAAAAGCCCAGGTCGTTTGAGAGTAATCCAAGAATCCTTGAATATGCGGGGACCTGAATAATCAACCAAACGACGAAGAGTATCAGGAATAAAACAGCTAAGCCCACCTGGAATTTTTGCCTTTTGTTCATATCCTATTTCTTAAGTATGGTTTAACGCATAACAATTCGTTGACCCTCTTCAATCCAGCAACAAGCTTTCTGCCATACGTTTGCCTGCGTCGTAAGCTTTCTGAAGATCCTGCTCCCAATGCTCGTCGCGATAGTGGCGCTTGGCCTCCTCGGAGAAGCTGGCGAGTTCGTAGCGGTCGTAGTTCTTTACCTGATAGGTGTTGTAGGCAACGACGTGCTCAGGACGGCCGAGGGCGGCAGCTATGCAAGGTTCCATCGAGCCGTAGCCTTGACTGTTATTACGCTGGGGCGTTCCGTTCATCGTCTCCATCAGCACGACGGGCATACGTTTGGGGGCAGTCAGGCTATAGTCGTTGTACGAGAGCCACGGGAAGGCCAGACGCTCCAGGAAGGTGCGCATCTGACCCGTCACGTCGCCAAAGTATATCGGCGAGCCCAGCACCAGCCCGTCGGCATCGGCTATCTCTTCAAGCACGGGCGTCAAGGCGTCCCTGAACTTGCAGACGTTTGAGGCCTTGCCCTTCATCTTGCACGCCATGCACGACATGCAGCCCTTATAGTCAAGGTCATACAGGCGTACGGTCTTCACTTCAATCTGATCGCTTACAGCCCTTACGCCTTCGGCGAACTTCTGCAGCATCGAGGCCGTGTTGAAATTCTTCCGCGGTCCTCCGTCGATAATCATAATCTTCTTCATTGTCGTATTAATTAATTGTATCAAACGTCCGGAAAATGGTTGGATTTCATCCTTGCTTTTTTTACAATACCATATTCATCGCAAAATGCCCAATAACCTGTTTATGCTCGGACAAAGGTACGAGTAAGCGAGAGGAAATGCAAATATATTTGCACTTTTAACTTCGTTTTCGTCCGTCACGACTCGGCAAAACAAACTTGTTTGTTCTGCGCTCGCTGCTCCGTCCGTTCCGAGCGGGAGTACCTAAAAGCCCCGAAGGGGATTAAAGGAAGCAGCCCAACCAAATGGCAAATAGACGAAGCTCAAGAGCGCTTGTAAGAAGAATGGTCGGAAGCGACAGGACTATGGTTGTTTGTTGAACCTGTACGATACGCTCAGCATGGCATACCTTCCGAGGACGTTCTGCCAGGTTTCGGTGCGGCCGTAGGCGTTGACGGTTCGGGTGACAGCATCGAGCTGTCCCAGCAGGTCGTAGGCAGAGAGACGCAATAGCAGGCGGTCGTTCATCAGTCCGCGAGAAAGCGATGCCCCCACTACGAAGCGGTCGGTATTCATCGACGTGTCGTTGTAGCCTCGACGAGTATAAACCTTGGCATCGGCGGTGAGTTCTATCTTGAACGGCAGTTGGGTATGGCCTTCTGCTCCGTAGGTGATGTTGAAGAAGTGGAATGGCTGGAAGCCCGCTTCGTCCGACGTGATGTGAGCATACTCAGTATTAGTTCCCACTTCGATGCGCGTATGCGACTGCTCGTAGGACACGTGGAGCGATGCCGACGGCATGAAAGTATTGACCGTGCGCTTGTGGTTGACGAACTCCGTGGAGGTGGAATAAGTGGCTTGGGCTGTAGCGTTGGCATAGAAGCGGCGTTTCTTCGTGAACGGAGTACGGTAGTTGACCATTCCGCTTACGGCATTGCGTCCGTGCATGTTCATCAGGCTCACCGTCTGTATGCCTGTCGCGGTGTCATACTGAATGGCACGGGCTATCTGTCGCGGCTGCGTACTGGCTGCGAGGGATGCCTGGAACATCTTGCGCGAGCGGAAATCCATGTTGCGATAGAAGAGCGACGCGCTGTGAGTCAGCATGCCCCGTATGTCGGCGTTTCCACCCAGATTGACGATGAGTGGATTGGTGTTGTCGTTGTAGGGGATGAAGTCGGTCATGGTCGGGGCTTGCTGTTTCATGTCATACTCAAACTGGAGCAGCCACACGTCGGGCTTTTCATAACCGATGCGCAATTGTGGCTCGACGAAGGCAAACCGCTTGGTCAGGCACGTATCGATGACGTGGCGCTGGTAGTCGAGCTGATGGTGCTCCATCCGCAACAGGGCATTGGAAGATAGATTGAGCCGACGGCCGGACTTCAACTGTCGGAAGAGGCTGAGCTTCAAGTTAGGCGTACCCGTGAGCGTGCGCTGGGTGGAATGGTAGGAGTTGATGACATCCAGCGTCTGAAGCGTCTGACTCACCGAGTCGCTCACAAGATAGAGCATACGGGGTGCACGGTTGTAGCTCATGTCGAGCGTGAACGATGGTGTGAGCGTGAGCATCCATCCGGCCACATCGTTCCACGTCACGGGACAATCCACCGCGAATGTCCCGTTGGCCGTGCGTAGCGGAGCGGTTCCCTGTGTGTGGCGTTCGATGTCGGGAGTCTCAGCCGACTGGAAGAAGCGCACGTTGTTGAGTTCTCCTGTCCTGGTGCGTCCGTCGGCAAAGTTTCCGCTGAGACTGAGGTGCAGCACGTCGCCCAGCTCAGACAGTTTGAACGAGGCACTGGCATCCATACCGCCCGTCCATAGATGGCTGTTCATGTGCCGCTGGATGGCTTGTGTGGAAATGAGGTACGGCTGCTGAGAGAAAGGACGGTCGGACATGAAGAAGATGCTGTCGATGACCGTGCCAATCCGCTCGTCAATAGGATTGGAAAGCTCTGCCAACCACGAAGCGGCATCTGAACGGTTGTCGGTATATTCCACCTTCGGCTTCAGTGTCATGTGGAATCCGCTGCCTGGACGCTTCAGCTCGAAGGTGTGGCGAGTGGCAAGGTGTGTGGCACGCTTCTCATCCTGTGAACGCAGCCGCGAGTAGGTATCGCCTGTGGTCAGGAAGCGTTCTGTTGACTGCCGCATCCGTGCGTCCTGTTTGTTGTAGTCCACCGAAATCTCACCTTCGTAGGTGAAACGTCGTTGGCGGTCGTCGATGGTGTGCATCAGTCCTGCCGATGTGTAGTCCGAAGGCACGGTGAAGTCGTACTGGCTGCTCCATTGTCCTGAAGTGCCGGGCATGGAGGCATCGTTGATGTTGTTAGAGTTGAGATAGGCCACGGAGCGCGTGTGGTTGGAGAAGCGCAGGCCGAAGAGTTTGGCGCGGTAGCGGCTGTCGGTGCCCATGCCCACGTCGGCGTTCACCGACCAGCCAAACGAGTAGATGCGCTTCAGCCCCACATCCATCACCAGTTCCTTCTCGCGGTTGTTCAGCCGCTGTATGCCCAGGGCCACGTCGCTGTCCGACTCGCGCCGATAAACATTCACCTTGTCAACCATATAGGCGGGCAGGTTATCGAGTGCAATCTTGGGATTGCCACGGAAGAAGTTCCTGCCGTTCACGAGCAAGTTATCCACGAACTCACCGTTCACGTAGATGCGTCCGCCCTTCAACTCAACACCCGGCAACTGGCGCACCAGTGCATCGAGCATCGAGCCATTGGCCAGTTCAAAGGCATCGGCGTTATAGACAACGGTGTCGCCGCGCATCACCATCTTGATTTTCGAGGCCGTCACCACCACCTCGCCCAGCGTCCCCTCCATTTCATATCCGGCAGTGTCCTGCCCCAGTCGCTTGCGCAGTTTTACGGGGTCGAGCGTGATACGCGGACGGCGGTGGCGGCTGAAGTTCAGGCGGACGTGCCGCGACTGGGACGTATAGCGCTTGTGTGAATAGCTGATAATGTAGTCGCCACTTGCAGGCAAATCGATACGCCAGCCCCAGCCTGCGTTGTAAGAGCTCCCAACGACGCGAGTGCTGTCAGCATTCCAGACTTCCACTAAGCAACTATCAACAGCCTCGCCAGTAAAACTGTCAACAACCGAGCCAGACAAACGGAACATCTGCTGCTGTGCAGTAGCATGAAAAGCACATAAGTGCAGGAGTAGAATCATCGAGATTGTTTTCTTCTTTCTGTTATTACACATGGTTTTGTTATTTAATGAACGTTTTCGTTAAGCAAAATGACCAAAGCAAAGCTCGCTTTACTTTGGCATGGCGAGAAAACGAAGGATGAAATCCAAGTTTTTTTATCCTCCAGAAAAGGCATAGCAAGGGTCGGATGCGGAAAATCCGCATCGAAAGTATAGATTTCCATAAAAATGATGACTTAGAGGTTCTCTATCTCCTTAGGTGAAAGACGAGAATGCCCTGTTTGTCTTTATAGTCCCATTTTGCTGTTCCTTCTCCGTCTGGTTGATGGATTATTTCATAAGATACGATGTCGAGCGACTTATAATTGACAGCTTCTTCTTGGGTTACCTCACGATCGTCAATAAATATGTATCCAACAGGAAATTTTAAAGGCAGATCTGGGGAGGGCTCGCCTTCGCTGGAGAAGCCTACGATGCGTCCAAAGTCGTTAGTGACGGCATGAAGGGAAACTTGGTAGTTCACGGTCTTGGCGTTCATTGCCAATGCTACGCCTATAGCGGGGAGAAGATACAAGAGTTTAAGCCGTGACCAATTAGATGAACGATTGCTGTACATCATGGCAAAACGTTTCTTCAAAGCCCCATGGCGTAAAGTGTTCATGATGGGAAGAAACTGCGTTTGTACTGCTTTGCGCAGCAACAGATGCTCATAGTCTTCCAGTGTCACGCCGCGTTGCAATACAGCCTCATCTGCCTGGAACTCATGCACATCCACCAAGTCTTGACGTAACATCCATACAAAGGGCAGACACCATAAAAAACGACACGTGAGGTCGCAGAGAATCACGTCCCACGAATGTCTCATCCTGACATGAGCCAGTTCGTGTCGAAGTACAGTCTCAGCGTTCTGCTTCAGATCGATGGGGCCGATAAAAATCCAGTGCATCCAGCTGCTGGGTTCTTTGATTCTCATATCAAGCATAAGATGAACATCTTTCGGAACTATTGAATGGGATATGCGTTGGCAACGACGTAAGAGACGTGCCAGAGTCAATAGCCGGAACAAGTAAATGGTGAGCGCGACGGCTATACCTATTATATATATGTATGCGCAATAGCGTACCCAAAGCCCGGATGCCGCGTTCTTGTTTTCTTGCTTGGCAAGCGCATCTCCAGCAACATCCTCAGAAGTTGATAGGCTAAGCAACGGCCCCTCGATTCTGGTAAGAACCTCATCAAAGGTTGTTGGCTCATCTGTATGCAGCGGTATGAGCGGAAGCAGCGGACTCAATACAAGGATTGTCAGCAACACGGCACGGTTCAGACGGTGGAACGTCTCTCGTTGGAGCAGGAGCCTGTAGAGCGAGTAAAGCAGCGTCAGCGTCACCGCCCAACGGATGGCATAGATAATGAATGTAGCCATGCGTCAGCCCTCCTTACGCTTTAGGTCTGCCAGATATTGCAGCAAATCAGCCTCGGTGACCTTATCCTCCTGCATTAGTGCAGACACTACGCTCATGTACGAGTCACTGAAGAAGCGATTGATAACATTCGACAACCTTCCTCGACCGTATACCTGTTTGTCCACGATAGGACGATAAACAAAGCCGCGTCCCTTCGGTTCATGCGTAAGATACTCTTTCTTTTCCAATGCCTGAAACACCTGCGCAATGGCGTTTGCGCTGGGCTGAGGTTCGGGATAGAGAGATGAAACATCCTTTGGCGCACACTGGCCAAGTTGCCAAATCAGCTCCATCACTTCCTCTTCTTTGCTTGTAAGTTTCTCCATAATTCAAACTATTTTAAGATGCGTATTAACAATATTCTCTATTGATTTTGGTGCAAAGATATCCTTTTCTTTTGATTCGGCCAAACAATTCAGCGTTTATTTAACAGAAAAAATTGTTGTATTGTGATTTTTGAAGAGATTTTGTATTATTCTACCCAGATGTCAGGTTAAGCTATTTATTTTATGAAGAAGATGCTTTTATATTATTTGAGTAGATTCATATGTTCGTATTCAATTTGTTTATTCCCCGTTCAGCCGGATTTGCAATCCGGCTGCGATGAGGAGGGGATTTGTAATCCCCAGCCTGCGACAGAGCTAATGGTGAGGGATTACAAATCACTAGTGGTCGAAAGATTTTAACTATTTTAAACAATTAATAATCAATAAATTATTTTGTAATTTCAGTTATTTTTCGTAGCTTTGCAGAGTAATTGGAAGGTAAGATTATGCAACTGGAAAAGCTGAAGGTGAAGGCTCCGGAGATACTCCGTATGATACCCGACGAGGAACTGGCGCGTCTGGCCTCAGACACGAAAGTGGACTACTGTTCAAAGGTTCTGAAAGGTGAGCGTATGTTCTATATGCTGGTCTATGCGATGCTTTGCGCGGACCGTGTGAGCCAGCGCAAGCTGGAGACGGTATTCTCTAGTGCGCCGTTCAAGACCCTGTTCAACTTCTCGGTGGACATGAAGGTGAGTCACAGCTCGATATCGTCCCGTCTCTCGAAGATAGACCTTGTCTTTTTTGAAAAGGCCTACGAGCTGATATACAATGAATTTTCAGCCTTTTACACGGAAAACGAGGTACGTCAGATGAACCTCGTCCGTGTTGACAGCTCGATGGTGGCCGAGACATGCAACAAGCTGAAGGGGACCTCGGCAAGCTGGAGCTGGTGGACGATATCGTCGTGCATCTCTTCAACGGCGAGCAGGAGGATACGGAGCATGAATACCGCATCGTCAAGTGCCGCTTCAAGGAACCCCGCAACACGGAACGCCCCAAGAACAAGGGGATGGTGAAGAGGGTGGAGAACGAAGTGTACTTCATTACCAGTAACATGGAGCTGACGCCGCAGGAGATAGCCGAGGCCTACCGGCGCAGGTGGGACATCGAGGTGTTCTTCAAGTTCCTCAAGCAGGAACTCAACTTCTCCCATTTCCTCTCCACCAGCGAGAACGGCATCAAGGTCATACTCTACATGACGCTCATCACCGCCATGCTCATCATGATATACAAACGCAGGAACGGAATCGGATATTCAGATGCCAAGTTCTGTTTCAAGCTTGACATGGAGGAGTGGATTATGGACCTGAACCACGTCATCAAGGGAGGGGATCCCGCCGGATGCAACCCCAGATTCATCCCAAGGACGAGAATCCCATAAAAACACAACTAAACAGGACTGATGACAATATGCTCAAAAGAATCTTTCGACCACTAGTGATTGCAAATCCCTCTATTCAAAGCGGCCGGATTGCAAATCCGTCCGAACGGGACAGTTCAACAAATTAAAGGAGGGCGTCTGCGTGCGGACGCACCCTTCCTTTCTGCGGAAAGAGGGCACACTTTTCTGCACGTTTGACTTCGTTTATAAACAGGGGCGGCGTTTATATAAACAGGGGCCGTGTTTATATAAACGCCGCCCCTGTTTATAAACGAAGTTTGATTTCCGGAAAAAAGTCCGGGGCGAACAAACGTCTCTTACAAAAAAACATGAAAAGCTACTACACTACTACACCAACCGCCCATGCAAGCTGATTAAAAGATGCTTACGCGGTGTAGAAGGCAAAAATCTCTACACTTTTCTACACCCATCTACACCGACGCACTTTCAACACTGGCTCTATGGGACAAGTATTTGTTCGTTGATTTTACAGAAAAACCTTTATAAATGATTAAAAAAAAGAAAAAGCTAATAATGAAAATTGTCTAATCAGCAGTACTATAGCTATTAAGAAGAAAAGCGATGCAGGTAAAACAATTTTTCGAACACGAATTGCACGAATCAAGACGAATCTTTTTCTTTTAACCTTCGGTTTTAGGTACTCCCGCTCGGAAACGGACGGAGCAGCGAGCGCAGAGTCAAATATGTTTGAACTCTGCCGAGTCGCGACGGACGAAAACGAAGTTAAATTGCAAATTTATTTGCATTTCCTCTCGCCTACTCGTACCTTTCACTTCAAGGATATCCGTGCAATCCGCGTAATCCGTGTTCAAGTAAAAAGGTGCTATTCTTCCCAGCAGTCGATGTCGGCGGATATCTCGGGCAGTTGGCTGCGGTGGAAGCGGGGATTCTTGACGCCGCGGCGCTTTTGCTGTCTGTAATCGTCGAGCAGACGAAAGGCGTATTTGCCCAGAGCGACAATAGCCACGAGGTTGCAAAGGGTGAGGAGGGCCATGCACAGGTCGCCGAGGTTCCAGACGACGTCGAGCTTGGCAAGGGCTCCGAACATGACCATCACGCCGCCCGACAACAGGCGATAGACGGTAAGGACATGGCGGTTGGCGGTGAGGAAACGGATGTTGGCCTCGCCATAGTAGTAGTTGCCAATGATGCTTGAAAAAGCAAACAGAAGGATGGCGACTGCCACAAAGACAGGGCCTGCGGCACCCACCTCGGCCTGCAGGGACGCTTGCGTGAGGGCAATGCCGTTCAACGCAGGGTCGGTATAGAGTCCGCTCAGGAGGACGATGAATGCCGTGCAGGTGCAGACAAGCAGCGTGTCTGTGAAGACGCCGAGCGACTGGATGAGTCCCTGCCTTACGGGATGGGAAACAGCCGCCGTAGCCGCCACGTTGGGGGCGCTGCCCTCGCCTGCCTCGTTGCTGAAGAGTCCGCGTTTGATGCCAATCATCATGGTTGTCCCTAACCCTCCTCCCACAGCCTGACGAAGGCCGAAGGCATCGGTGACGATGGTACGGATGAGGTGGGGAAGCTGGTCGATGTTCATGCCGATGATGACCAGCGCCAGCACGAAGTAGCCGATGGCCATGACGGGAACGAGCACGGAGCTGACGCGGGCGATACGCTGAATGCCGCCAAAGACAATGACAAGGCTGGCAACCGTCAGGACTATGCCTACCCACAGGGGCGACCAGCCGAACGCCTGTTCCATAGCGCCACAGATGGTGTTGCTCTGGATGGAGTTATAGGAGAGGCCAAAGGTGATGGTGAGCAGCAGGGCGAAGAGGACAGAGAGCCAACGGCTGTGCAGCCCACGACGGATGTAATAGGCCGGGCCACCGATGAACGAGTCGCGATGGCGCTGCTTAAACAACTGTCCCAAAGTGGATTCGACAAAGGCCGTCGCCGCGCCGATGAGCGCTGTCACCCACATCCAGAAGACGGCGCCCGGGCCGCCGATAGCGATGGCCGTAGCCACGCCGGCAAGGTTGCCCGTGCCCACACGCGTAGCGACAGAGACGGCAAAGGCCTGAAACGACGAGACGTTACGATGGTGCTTCCGGCTCTTACTTTTCTTTCCGCTGGTCGTCGTCTTTGAGTCGCTGGCTTCGGCCTCGGCAGGGGTGACAGCAGGCTCGAACAGCAAACGAAACATCTCGCCCACCATGCGAAACTGAACAAAGCGGGTCTTCCACGTGAACCACAGTCCACAGCCCAACAACGCCGCAATAAGCACGTAGCTCCAAAGAAAATCGCTCAGACGGGAAAGCATTATATTCAGTTAAGAGTTAAGAATTAAGAGTTAAGAAAAATAGTTCATAGGACGAGTTCGTTAAACGTTAAACGTTAAACGTTAAACGTTAAACATTAAACCAAAATCACAGGACGAGTTCGTTAAACCTTATGCTATTTTCGATTTGGAGTTCAGAAGTTCAGGAGTTCAGACGATTGTTCTGCTTTCGGTTCGCTTGCTGTGCTATTATCTGTCAGTCTGTTAGTCTGAAAGTCTGATACTCTTTTCGACGTCGTGTTCGTTAAACGTTAAACCCAAATCATAGGACGTGTTCGTTAAACGTTAAACATTAAACGTTAAACCCAAATCAGAGGACGTGTTCGTTAAACATTAAACGTTAAACAATCTTCAATTAATATTTGAAGCTGCTGCCGCCGACGAACTCGCGGAGGAGGGAGGTTGGAGGTATCTCTTTGTCGGGCACGGGGGTGAAATAGTGGATGAAGCGCAGCAGACGGTGGGCCTCGCTGTACTCAGGGCAGTTCTTGGGTACGCTGGCCAGCACGGGCTCGGCATGGAGGCGCAGCACGGCAAACTCGATGAGCAGGGCGCTGTTAAACATCACGTCGGCCTGCTCCTGATAGGGGAATATCCACTTCTCCTCGGCCTCGCAGACCTTCGGCCATTGGCGGATGGTTTCGCGGGCGGTGAAGGCGCCGGCATTGTAGTCGCGAATGATGCGGCGCAGCAGGCGGTTGTCGCGCGTGGGAATCCAGTTGTGGTCGTCGAGGCTGATGCTGGTGAGGGTGCTGATGTAGATGCGGAACTTGTCGCTGTCGGGAATCTGGTCTGTGAGCCGGGGATTGAGGGCGTGGATGCCCTCGACGAGAAGGACGGTCCCCCCATCGAGGTAGAGGCGCTTGCCGAGGTACTCGCGGCGGCCGGTGACGAAGTTATACTGCGGCACTTCCACCTCCTCGCCGGCCAGCAGGCGAAGGAGGTCGCGCTGAAGGGCGACGTGGTCGACGGTCTCGAAGTTGTCGAAGTCGTAGCTGCCGTCGGGCAGCAGGGGGGTATCGACGCGGTTGACGAAATAGTCGTCGGTAGAGAGGCTGACAGGCCGCAGGCCGCAGGCCTTGAGCTGGACGCTGATGCGCTTGCAGAAGGTGGTCTTGCCGCTGCTGCTGGGGCCTGAGATGAGGACGATGCGGACGGGGTCCTGCTCGCGACGGAAACGGCGATCAATCTCCTCGGCTATCTGGACAATCTTCTTCTCCTGCAACGCTTCGGATACCTGGATGAGTTCGCTGGCCTGACCGCGCAGGCAGGCGCAGTTGACGTCGCCTACGTTGGAAAGGCCCATGATGTTGTTCCAGCGGAGGTTTTCAGCAAAGACGTCGAACGTCTTGGGATGAGGCACGACGGGGGCGAGCTGCGTGGGGTCGCTCTTGTCGGGGATGCGGAGCAGCTGGCCATCCTGATAGCGCTCGAGCCCCCACACGGTGAGGTAGCCCGCCGAGGGCAGCAGACGGCCATAGAAGTAATCGACGGTATCGCCCAGCGTGTAGTAATCGACATAGACCTGTCCGCAGGTTTCGATGAGCCGCACCTTGTCGTCGAAACCCCGTTCGCGGAAAATGCGCAGCGCCTCGTCTGTCTGCACCTCGCCTCGGCGGAAGGGTATGTCCTTATCGATGATTTCCTGCATGCGCGAACACAGGGACGCGATGGCTGCATCGGATACGCCGCCCTCTTTTTTAAGGACGCAATAGTAGCCGTTCGAGATGGGATGCTCGATGTAGAGCTTACAGCCCGGAAAGAGGTCGGAGGCCGCCTTGTAGAGCACGAAGCATAGGCTGCGGGTATAGACACGCCGTCCGCTGTAGCTGGTGACATCAAGAAATTCCACCTCCTTATTGTTATATACGCGAAACTTCAGTCCCTGCGAGACATTGTTCACCTTGGCCGAGACAATGGGATAAGGGTGATCGAACTCGAACTCGGACAGAATCTCCAAAAGAGAACTGCCCTCGGAGAAACTTTTTGAAGTGCCTGTGTTTTTACAGAAAATCTGCAACATGATAACTTAGTTAATGGACAATGGTTAATTATCAATTATCAATTGCGCCAAAGGCGCCTAATTCCTCTGGGGTAAACACGATGTTCTTGCGGGCTTGGAGGTTCTTCTCCAGTTGGGCGACGGAACTGGCGCCGACGATAACGGATGTCACCTCTGGTCGACGCAAGCACCATGCCAGAGCCATCTCGGCCAACGACTGTCCCCGGCGGGCGGCCATCTTGTTCAGATGGCGCAGATAGCCCATCATTTCGTCAGTCAAAGCGTCGGGACGCAGGAAACGGCTCTTCGTCATGCGCGAGCCTTCAGGTATGCCGTGCAGGTAGCGCTCGGTGAGGAGCCCTTGTGCGAGTGGGCTGAAGGCGACGAAGCCGACGCCGCGTTCGGCACACTGGGGCAGGATCTCTGCCTCGGGCTCGCGAGAGAGCATGCTGTAACGCCCCTGATAGACCAGCGGACGCACGTGGCGCGAGGTGAGGTAGTTGTAGGCACGGGAAGCCATTTCAGCAGGGTATTTGGAGATGCCCACATAGAGTGCCTTGCCCTGACGGACGATATCGACCAACGCTTCCATGGTCTCCTCGAGCGGGGTCAGAAAATCGGGACGATGCGAGTAGAAGATGTCCACGTAGTCCAGGTTCATCCGTTTCAGGCTCTGGTCGAGGCTGGCCATGAGGTTCTTACGCGAGCTCCACTCGCCATATGGGCCAGGCCACATGTCGTGTCCGGCCTTCGTGGCGATGATCAGTTCGTCGCGATGAGCGCACAGGCTTTCCGTGTATATACGGCCAAACGTTTCCTCGGCGCTGCCATAGGGAGGGCCGTAGTTGTTGGCGAGGTCGAAGTAAGTGATGCCGTGGTCGAAGGCGTAATGGACAATCGACTTGCAAACCTCGTAGTCATCATTAGCACCGAAATTATGCCAGAACCCAAGTGAAATCTCGGGTAGCAACAAACCGCTGGAACCGCACCGGCGATACCCCATTTCCTCATAACGAGGAGCCGTAAGGCAATAATCTTTCATGGTATTTGAATTTTGAACTAATACTTGAAACTAAAACTAAAACTTTCGAATAGTTTGGACTGGTTGTTTACAAGACTATTTTCAAAGTTTTAGTCTTAGTTTCTGGTCTTGGCTTTTCTTATTTGAACTAAAACTATGAACTAAAACTAAAACTTTGAAGAATGCTTTGCAATCTGTATGCAGGACATTTCTCAAGTTTTAGTTTTAGTTTTAGTTTTTGGTTTTAGTTTTCTCAAGTTTTAGTTTTAGTTTTTAGTTTTAGTTTTTATTTATAATTTCTAATTCCTAATTCCTAATTTTATAATTTTTTAGTATTCGTCCCAACTCTTGATGGGGATGTCGTCAATGGTGAGTGTACAGAATGCACGGATGAAGGCATCGGCCAAACGGGCATTCGTAATGAGGGGGATGTTGAGGTCGATGGCTGCACGGCGTATCTTGTAGCCGTTTGTCAGCTCGCCCGTTGAGAGGTTCTTCGGGATATTGACCACCATGTCAATTTCCTTACGATGGAGCATGTCGAGCGCCTGCGGCTGCTGGTCGGGCTCGCTGGGCCAATGCACAAGCGTGTTCTCCACACCATTCTCAGCAAGGAAGCGCGACGTGCCGCCCGTAGCGAAGATGTTGTAGCCGTGCTGGCGCAGCAGCTTGGCCGCGTCGAGCATGGCTGCCTTCTGACGGGCGGTGCCTGTGGAGAGCAGGATGTTCTTTGCCGGAATGCGCTGGCCAACGGATAGCATGGAGGCCAGGATGGCCACGGAGCTGTCGTCGCCCAAGCAACCCACCTCGCCCGTCGAGGCCATATCGACGCCCAGCACGGGGTCGGCCTTCTGGAGGCGGTTGAAGGAGAACTGCGATGCCTTGATGCCCACATAGTCAAGGTCGAAGAGGCTCTTCTCGGGAGGATTAACGGGCAAGCCAAGCATCACACGCGTGGCCAGCTCGATGAGATTTATCTTAAGCACCTTGCTGACGAAGGGGAAGCTGCGCGAAGCACGCAGGTTGCACTCGATGACCTTGATGTCGTTGTCGCGTGCCAGATACTGGATGTTGAAGGGGCCGGAAATGTGGAGTTCCTTGGCAATCTGGCGACTGATGCGCTTGATGCGGCGCACGGTCTCGACATAGAGCTTCTGCGGGGGGAACTGGATGGTGGCATCGCCACTGTGGACACCGGCAAACTCGATGTGTTCGCTGATGGCGTAGGCGATAATCTCCCCATCGCGGGCTACGGCATCCATCTCCACCTCCTTGGCACCTTCGATGAACTTGCTGACGACCACGGGATGGTCCTGACTGACATCGGCTGCCAACTGCAGGAAGCGCTCCAACTCCTCGGGGTTGCTGCAGACGTTCATCGCAGCGCCCGAAAGGACGTAGGACGGACGCACAAGCACGGGGAAGCCGACGCGCTCGGCAAAGCCGTTGATATCATCGAGCGAGGTGAGCTCGCTCCACTCCGGCTGATCGACACCGATGCTGTCGAGCATGGCGCTGAACTTCTCGCGGTCCTCAGCATGGTCGATGTCCTGTGCCGAAGTGCCGAGGATGGGCACGCGCTGGGCATCGAGGCGAAGGGCAAGGTTGTTGGGAATCTGTCCGCCCGTGGAGAGGATGACGCCACGTGGCGTCTCCAACTCGATGATGTCCATTACACGCTCGAAGCTGAGCTCGTCGAAGTATAGACGGTCGGTAACGTCGTAGTCGGTGCTGACGGTCTCGGGATTGTAGTTGATGACAATGTTGCGGAAGCCCTCCTTGCGGACGGTGTTGAGCGCCTGAACGCTACACCAGTCAAACTCTACGGACGAACCGATACGGTAGGCGCCTGAGCCGAGGACGATGATGCCGCGGTCGTCGTGGAAGAACTCCACATCGTGTTTCGTACCATTATAGGTAAGGTAGAGGTAGTTGATCTGTGCAGGTACCTCGCCTGCCAGCGTGTCAATCTGCTTCACAACGGGCAGGATGCCGCGGCGCTTGCGTTCGGCACGCACGGCCAGGACGCCTCTGTGGTTGCCCAGCTGAGTCTCGAGGCCAAGCGCACGTGAAAGTTGGAAATCGCTGAATCCTTGCCGCTTGGCTTTCACGAGCAACTCGTCGCTGAGGTTCTCCAACCCGCCGCAGGCGTGCAGCTCGCGGCTGGTCTGCATGATGCCCTCCAGCTTATAGAGGAACCAGCGGTCAATCTTTGTCAGTTCGTAGATTCTGTCAACCGAGTAGCCGGCGCGCAGAGCCTTGCTGATGACAAAGATGCGCTTGTCGGTCGGTTCGCTGAGCGCTTTGTCGAGGTCGGGGATAACCAGCTCTTTGTTCTCCACAAAGCCGTGCATCCCCTGCCCTATCATGCGGAGTCCTTTCTGGATGACCTCCTCGAAGCTGCGTCCGATGCTCATCACCTCGCCCACGGATTTCATCGATGAGCCGATCTCGCGGTCCACGCCGTGGAACTTGCCGAGGTCCCAGCGGGGGAACTTGCCGACGACGTAGTCAACACTGGGCTCGAAGAAGGCGCTGGTGGAACGGGTGACGGCGTTGCGGATTTCCCAGAGACCGTAGCCCAAGCCAATCTTTGCCGCTACGGCTGCCAGCGGATAACCCGTCGCCTTCGAAGCCAAAGCCGACGAACGGCTCAGGCGGGCGTTGACTTCGATGACGAAGTACTCTTCGCTCATGGGGTCGTAGGCAAACTGTATGTTACACTCGCCCACAATGCCCAAGTGGCGGACAATGCGGATGGAGAGCTCGTGCAGCTTGGTGACGTCCTTGTTTGTCAGCGACTGCGCAGGAGCAATCACGATGCTCTCGCCCGTATGGATGCCTAGCGGGTCGAAGTTCTCCATAGAGCAGACGGTGATGCAGTTGTTATAGCCGTCGCGAACAACCTCGAACTCAATTTCCTTCCAGCCTTTGAGGCTCTTCTCCACCAGAATCTGTGGCGAGAAGGAGAAACTCTTCTCAGCCAGGCGCTCCAATTCTTCTTCGTTGTCGCAGAAGCCGCTGCCCAATCCGCCGAGGGCGTATGCTGAACGGATGATGACGGGATAGCCGAGCTCACGGGCCGCACGCTTGGCGTCGGCCATCGTCTCTACAGCCTCACTCTTGATGGTGTTGACATGGATTTCGGCCAGACGTTCGTTGAACAGTTCGCGGTCCTCGGTGTCGATGATGGTCTGCACGGGCGTTCCAAGCACGCGTACATTATATTTATCCAGCACGCCGCTCTTGAAGAGCTGCACGCCGCAGTTCAGTGCCGTCTGTCCGCCGAAGGCCAGCAGGATGGCATCAGGCTGTTCTTTCTGGATGACACGCTCCACGAAATAGGGCGTGACGGGAAGGAAATAGACCTTGTCGGCAACGCCCTCGGATGTCTGCACCGTGGCGATGTTCGGGTTGATGAGCACCGTCTGCACGCCTTGTTCGCGCATGGCCTTGAGGGCCTGCGAGCCGGAATAGTCGAATTCTCCGGCCTCGCCTATTTTCAGCGCTCCGCTGCCAAGTAGCAGCACCTTCTTCGGCAGGCGCAAACCGCCCTGACAAGAACGCACGGGTTCGGTCGGCCATTCGCCGTTAGCCATAGCCAGGACAGCGTCCCAGTCAAGGGCGCCACTCTTCGTCTCGGGATTAAACTGGAAGCCATAGAAGGGCTTTTCGTCGCAACGGATGCCCTCGCACGAGCCGTCGTGTATATTCTCGAACGTCACGCTCCACCCTTCAGGCAACGTTGACGCATCGACGGCGTAGCCATGATTCTGCGTGGTGATGAAGCAATGATTGTCGCACAAACGGCGTATGGCGTGGTTATGGCCACGATGGCCAAAAGGCAGAGCCGTGAGCTGCGCTCCGGCGGCAAGGGCGAGGTACTGGCTGCCCAGTCCGAGGCCAACGACAGGCGTCTCGCCCTGCAGCATCGTGGCGATGCGGGCAATCGTGTCGGGGCAGAGCAACGGGTTTCCGGGACCATGGGAGAGGAAGAGAATGTCGGCCGTCATCGTGTCAAAGGAAGCATCGTACGGCACGCGCACCACCTCATAGCCTTTTTCGCGAAGGGCAACGACAAGCCCTGCCGTGCAGCCGAAATCGACGACGACAGCCTTCTGTCCGTTAGCCTCGCCCTTTGGAGCAAAGCACTTCGTCTCCGGATGCGAAACGACGGCCACGTCGTTATTCTCGGTAAAGTCAATGGGCAGGATTTCAGCCCCTTCAGGCACAATCTGTCCCATCATGGTGCCGTGTTCGCGCAGATACTGGGTAAGGGCACGTGTATCAACGCCCCGTATGCCGGGAACGCCCTCACGCACCATCCAGTCCTCGAGTGTCTCCGCCGAGCTCCAATGGCTGAAGTGGTCGCTCAGGTCGCTGACGATGAGGGCCGAAGCCTGGATATGGTCGGAATCGAAAAGACCGAGCTCTTCGTCCTGCATCACCTGTTTCGACGGCACGCCGTAGTTACCGATGAGCGGATAGGTGCAGACAAGGATTTGTCCGTAGTTGGACGGGTCCTGAAGATTCTCCACATAGCCCATCATGGCTGTGTTGAACACCACTTCGCCCTGCACGGCTTTCGAGGCGCCAAAGGCAATGCCCTCAAAACAGGCACCGTCTTCCAGAATAAGAGTTGCTTTCATATTCAGTTGTTAATGTAGTTTTTCTCGTAGAAATCAATGTAAGCCATATTCACCCTGCGCGTACCGCCCGGCGTGGGATAGTCGCCGCTGAAGTACCAGTCGCCCAAGTGGTTGGGACAGGCGGTGTGGAGTCCTTCCATGGTCTGATAGACGATTTCGAAGTCGGCTTTCAGGTCGGCGGGGCGCAGCAGCTCGGCAATTTTTACCGAAAGCTCATCGGCGGTAAAGGGCTCGTAGATGCTCTTTACGGCGTTCACCATCTGCTCCTTCGGCAGCGTCAGCTGATGTTTGCAGGCCAGATAGGTGTCGGTGACGATGTTCCATAAGCCGCGTTCGCGCAGCAGGTCCATAGCGGCTATGAAGGCGATGAACTGGTCCATGCTCTCCATGTCGATGCCGTAGTAGTCGGGATAGCGCACCTGCGGCGAGCTGCTGACGATGACGATTTTCTTGGGGTGCAGGCGGTCGAGGATGCGGAGGATGCTCTCGCGCAACGTCGTGCCACGCACGATGCTGTCGTCGATGATGACCAGGTTGTCCTCGTGCGGCACGATGCTGCCATAGGTGATGTCATAGACGTGTCCTGCAAGGTCGTTGCGACTGTTGCCCTCGGTGATGAAGGTGCGGAGCTTGATGTCCTTCAGCGCAACCTTCTCGTTTCGAATGCGTTGGAGGATGATTTTCTCCAGATCGGCCTGCGACGGATTCGGTCCCAGGGCTAGAATCTTTTCAATCTTCTTCCGCCCGAGATAGTTCTCAAAGGCCTGAACCATACCGAACGAGGCTACCTCGGCCGTGTTGGGAATGAATGAGAAGACGGTATGGACCAGGTCGTCGTCGATGGCTTTCAGCACGGGTTCGAGCAGCAGCTCACCCAGCTTCTTGCGTTCGCGGTAGATGTCCTTGTCGTTGCCGCGGCTGAAATAGACGCGCTCGAAGCAGCAGGGCAGCAGGGCCTTCTGTTCCATAATCTGCTCCAGCGACAGCTCGCCGCGGCTATTGACGAGAAGTGCCTGGCCGGGCTGCAGCTCATGGATGTCATTGACCTCGATGTTGAGTGCGTTCTGCATGGCAGGGCGCTCGGAGGTGACGACCACCATTTCGTCGTTGGCATACCAGAACGCCGTGCGAATGCCCCACGGGTCGCGGATGACGAACGACTCGCCGCTGCCCGTGACGCCCTCGATGACGTAGCCGCCGTCCCACACGGGGCAGCAGGTACGCAGCACGTTGCGCATATCCACGTTGGCTTCGATGTACTCCGTGATGTCGCGGTTCTCAAGCCCCTTATCCACGGCCTCATGATAAACGCGCTCCACCTCGCGGTCGAGCCGGTGTCCCATATATTCCAGCAGGAAGAACGAGTCGGCGGCGCGGCGCGGGTGCTGCCCCTTCTCGGTGAGCATTTCGAAGACCTCGTCGTTGTTGGTCATGCTGAAGTTGCCACAGAGCAGCAGGTTCTTGGCGCGCCAGTTGTTGCGGCGCATGAAGGGGTGCAGGTATTCCATGCCGCTCTTGCCGGTAGTGGAGTAGCGCAGATGACCCATATAGATCTCTCCGGCATAGGGCAGCCAGCGCTCGGCAAAGTTCGGATCCTGACACGTGCTGTTGTCGCGGTTGTTGAACACACAGCGGTTAGCCTTGCTGAACACCTCGGGGATGGCATCCTTGCCCAGGGCACGTTCGCGGAAGATGTACTCTTCGCCAGGTTGCGCACGCATCTTCAGGCAGGCTATTCCGGCGCCCTCCTGACCGCGGTTCTTCTGCTTCTCCATCATCAGATAGAGCTTGCGCATCGGGTACATCCACGACCCGTACTTCTGCTGATACCAGCTGAGCGGCTTCAATAACCGCATCAGCACAATGCCACACTCATGTTTCAGTTCTTCCATATTATCCTAAATTATAAAAAAGGGAATTTGTGTAGCGACACAAATTCCCGTAAGACCACCAATAGAGGCGAAACAGGCGACCCCGATGATAGGGGAAGAGCATCTTTGACTGATATTCAAACTGCTACTCTTTGACCGCATAGTTCCGTTCATAATTTCGCTGCAAAAGTAATAGTTTTTTTTCGTTCTTTTGCTATCAATTCTTCATTTTTTTAGTGGATTTTTGAAAAATCTGCATTACCTTCGCAGCGGGAAAAAAAATCCAATTATCCATTATCAATTATCAATTCATAACATGGAAGCCATTCTGAACGCCATAGTCATCATTGCCCACGTGCTCACCGTCCTCTTTGCCGCCAAGACCCATCGCTGGGCGTGGCTCTTCAGCCTGCTCTCATGCGGCATTATGGCCTATTTCTTCGCCCACGACCGTCTCGTCATGAGCAGCATCTACAACGCCTACGGCGCCGTCATGGCCGTCATCGGCTTCTGCACGTGGCGGCGCTCGGCCAAGGAGAACGAGCGCTCCATCCGCTGGACGAACCCGCTCTGGACGCTGTTGGCTGTCGCCGCGCTCACAGCCGTCATCTTCCTCGTTGACCGCCACGTCTCCAACCATCCGTTCATCGACAGCGCCTGCACGGCCATGAACATTGCCGCGACGTTCCTGCTCGTCCGCAAGGACGTCAACGCCTGGCTGCTCTGGCTCATCACCGACAGCTTCTACATTGTTCTCGGTATTACTGAAAGTACCCCGCGCTACATCCTCATCTACGGCGTCATGCTCGCCCTTGCCATCTTCGGCACCATCCAGTACATCCGCGCGTGCGCGCATTATACCTTTTTAAAAGGTACAGGAAAACGAAACAAATAGACACAGAAAGAAACGCGGCTGTAGTCAGACGCTACAGCCGCAAAAGCAAAGAGGGCGACAAATCAGTCAGCCGCGAACAGCTCCATCAGAGCTTGCGAATCCAGATGTTGCGATAGGAAATGGGTTCGCTGCGGTCGCCGTGGCTCTGCAGGCGGATGGGGCCGTCGCCATGAGCGCCGAACTTCGGCAGACCGATGTACTCCGTCGTGCCGATGATGGTGGTGGCGTTCTGCACCAGCACGCCGTTGAACAGGACCGTCACCACAGGACGGGTACGATAGGTCCCGTCGGCCTTGAACGTGGGAGCCGTGTAGATGATGTCATAGACATTCCATTCGCCCGGTTTGCGGCAGGGATTGACCAGGGGTGCCGACTGCTTGTAGATGCTGCCCGCCTGTCCGTTCACGTAGGTTTCGTTCTCGTAGCTGTCCAGCACCTGCAGCTCGTAGCGGTCCTGCAGATAGACGCCGCTGTTGCCGCGTCCCTGTCCGCTGCCGTGAATCTCCTCGGGCACCATCCACTCGATGTGGAGCTGGAAGTCGCCGAACGACTCGCGGGTGATGATGTCGCCAGCCCTTTTGTTCACCGTCATCGTACCGTCGGGATTGACTTTCCATCCGGCATCGCCTCTGTCCGAGCGCCAGGCATCGAGGTTCTTGCCGTCGAACAGCACGATGGCATCCGACGGAGCGGTATTACGCTGGATGTCGCCCGGCGTGACCTTAGGCGGCTGCGGAGCGTACAGCTCCGTCATCTCGGTAGCCATACCCTTGGTACGTTCGTCACTATAGCCTTGAGGCTGATACTGCTGAGCCATAACGGCTCCCGCCATGCTGATGCATGAAACAAGAAGAAGTACTCTTTTCATATTCTCTTTCTGAAAAATGTTTTTTCCAGCCACAAAAATAGTGCGTTTTTTCATAAAGAACAAAAAAAACCGATTATCTTTGCATAAAAAAATAGCCCACCCCCATGTTGACCATTCGTCATACCCAATTAACAGACATCCCTCGCCTGATGGAAATCTTTGCCGATGCGCGTGCCTTCATGGCCCGGAACGGCAATGCCTCCCAATGGGGCGACGGCTATCCCCACGAGGAGGATATCCTGAACGACATCCGGCGCGACGTCAGCTACGTGGTAGATGATGACGCCCATGTTGTCGGCACGTTTGCCTTCATCATCGGCGAAGACCCCACCTACCGCCTCATTGAGGGTGGCACCTGGGCCGACGACCCGCGCCCTTACGGCACCATCCACCGCCTTGCGGCGGCACACGGATCACACGGCATCGCCGACGCCTGCCTCCGTTTCTGCGAACAGCAGACGGGCCATCTGCGTGCCGACACCCATCGCGACAACCTTGTCCTGCAGCATTTCCTCACCTCAAGGGGGTTTGTCTATCGCGGCATCATCTACGTCCGCAACCACTCCCCTCGCCTCGCCTATCAACGAATCTCAAAATAAAAACCTCTTCACCATGAAAAAATCCTGCATCATCCTTTTGTTATCCGCTCTCTGCATGAACACGCCGGCTCAGCAGTCGTTTCAAATACCCGTCTCCGAAGCCCAGGAGCCCATGCAGACAGGGACATTCGCTCCTGACTGGGAATCCCTGAAGGCCTACGAGGTGCCTGAGTGGTTCCGCGATGCCAAATTCGGCATCTGGGCTCATTGGGGACCGCAATGTGTGGAAGAATCGGGCGACTGGATGGCGCGTGAAATGTATATGGAAGGCAACGGCAAGTACGTCTGGCATCGCGAGCACTACGGCCATCCGTCGGAGTTCGGCTTCAAAGACGTGCTGCCTCTCTTCAGGGCCGAGAACTGGAACCCCGAACGGCTCGTGTCCTTCTACAAGGAGATCGGGGCGCAGTACTTCTTTGCCTTGGGCAACCACCACGACAATTTCGACCTCTGGGACAGCCAGTATCAGGAGTGGAACTCGATGCGCATCGGTCCTCATCGCGACATCCTCGCCGAATGGGCCGCCGCGGCAAAGAAAGCCGGACTGCCGCTCGGCATCAGCTTTCATGCCGATCATGCCTGGACGTGGTACGAGCCATCGCGCCGCTTCGACCTCAAGGGCAGCATGCGCGGACGGCTCTACGACGGTTGGCTGGCGAAGAAGGACGGCTATAAGCCGAACGCCGACGGCACGGAAAAATGGTGGAAGGGACTCGACCCGCAGCAGCTCTATGCCCAGGACCACGACTTCAGCGACGACACGTGGAACAACGGCGCCATACATCGCCAATGGGGATGGCAGAATGGCGCCAGCCTGCCCTCGCAGGACTATGTCACCAAGTTCTACAACCGCACCCTCGACGCCATCAACCGCTACAACCCCGACCTCATCTACTTCGACGTCACCGTCCTGCCGTTCTGGCCCATCAGCGATGCAGGACTGAAGATTGCCGCTCACTTCTACAACCACAACGCCCTGCAGCACAAGGGAAGCAACGAAGCCGTCATGCTCTGCAAGATTCTCGACGAGGAACAGCGCAAGGCGCTCGTCTGGGACGTGGAGCGCGGCGCCCCAAACGCCATCATGGACACGCCTTGGCAATGCTGCAACTGCCTGGGCGACTGGCACTACAACCGCGGCGTCTATGAGCAGAACCGCTACAAGAGTGCCTCCACCGTAGTGAAGCTGCTCGTCGATATCGTCAGCAAGAACGGCAACATGCTGCTCAGCGTCCCCCTGCGGGCCGACGGCACGTTCGACGAGCGGGAAGAGGCCATCCTGCTTGAGTTTGGCGCATGGATGAAGCAGAACAAAGAGAGCATCGTCGGCACCCGCCCGTGGAAGGTGTTCGGCGAAGGCCCCATTGCCGAGGCTGACATCTCCATCAACAACCAAGGGTTCAACGATGGCAACTATGCCAAAGCGGGCGCTCGGGAGATACGCTTCACCCAGACGGAGAAAAACCTCTACGTCACAGCCCTCGCCTGGCCCGACGACCACACCGTGCGCATCAAGTCGCTTGCCGAGGGCAGCCCCCTCTTTGCCGGGAACATCCGCAGCGTCGAGCTCCTCGGCTATGGCCGTGTCCCCTTCAGCCGCACAGCCGAAGGACTTGTCGTAACCTTGCCCGAAAAGCCCGTGAACACCATCGCGCCCGTGCTGAAGGTGAAGAAAAGCCGCTAAGTCAGCAGCTCATTTTACGTGATTATCCCTCCCCCAACGGCCTGAAAGGCCAAAAGAACATAGCCCAGGGCAACGCCCTGGGTATATTCGGGTACACATCAATTCGCGCCCTTTCATGGCGGCTGTATGTATAGACCATTGTACCCGGGGCGTTGCCCAGGGCTATGGGCTCGTTGCCCCTTCGGGGCGCGCCATTGGGGTAGGGGTATTCTTGCGGAAATCTTTTGTCCCGAACCGGCTCTCTTTCTCAGAGTATCTGCGCGGCGTGGTTCTTCGTGTCCACCTTTTCAATGATGCGCGTCAGGACGCCCTGCTCATCGAAAAGGAACGTCTTGCGGATAGTGCCAACGGTCACCTTGCCGTACATCTTCTTCTCGCCCCAGGCGCCGAAGGCCTGCAGCATTTCTGTAGAGGTATCCGACAGCAAGGTAAAGGGCAGCTGGTGCTTCTCCTCGAACTTCTTGTGCGAGCTGACGCTGTCCTTGCTGACGCCCACCACGTTCCATCCCGCAGCCTGAAGGGCGGAGTAGTTGTCGCGAAGGCTGCACGCCTCGGCCGTGCAGCCGGGCGTATTGTCTTTCGGATAGAAATAGACGATGGTCTTCTTGCCTATCAGGCTTTCCGACGTAACGATATGGCCGTTCTGGTCCATAACCTCAAAATGCGGCATGTGGTCACCAATCTGTAACATATAGAAAATTGAAAAATTAGGAATTAGAAATTAGGAATTACGTTAACACGAGGACAAAGGTAGTTTTTCTTTCGCGAATATGCAAGGAAATGAAGAATTATATGTACTTTTGCATCCCGTTAATTCCTAATTTCTAATTCCTAATTCCTAATTTCTAATTCCTAATTTTTTATGACTTTCCTTCTCTCTGACGCTGGGGCGCTTCTTCTTTCCCGTGACCCTGAGAGCCACAAAGGCACTTACGGGCATGGGCTGCTCATAGCCGGCAGCAAGGGTATGGCGGGCGCAGCTGTTATGGCGGCACAGGCTGCGTTGCGCAGCGGCATCGGGCTGCTAACCGTCTGCACACCCGAGTGCAACCGCATCATCCTCCAGACAGCCGTACCCGAGGCAATGGTCATCGCCTGTGGCACAGACTTCATAGAAGGTCTCCCCGACAACCTCTCGCGCTATACCGCCATCGCCATTGGTCCGGGAATGACGGCAACCGACGCAACACGACGTGTGCAGCAGACGTTGTTGGAAAAAGCCACGGTGCCCATCGTCCTCGATGCCGATGCCCTCAACAACCTGGCCGCCGACCCGGCTCTCTTCGCCCTGCTGAACGAAACGGACATCCTGACGCCCCACCCGGGCGAATACAAGAGGCTCAAAGAAGCAAACCCCTCCATAGAAACCAGCAGAGACTTCTACCTTATTTTAAAAGGACACCTCACCCGCATCACATCCCCCCAGAACGAAACGTCGCTCAACACCACCGGCAACCCGGGGATGGCGACCGGCGGCAGCGGCGACGTGCTGACAGGCATTCTCCTCGCCCTCCGCGCACAAGGCCTTTCGGCGTGGGACGCAGCCCGTCTGGGTGTCTTTGTCCACGGCCTGGCCGGCGACCTCGCAGCCGAAAGCCTCACCGACATCGCCATGACCGCCACCGACATCATCCGCTTCCTCCCCCACGCCTGGCGCATCATCCAGCATAAGCCATGATGCCCTGTTCCGCAAGAGGTAAGGGCGGTTATATTGTAAAAAAAGATTATCGAAATCCCATTACGCCGCCTTTTTCGCTAAAAATATGTTAAAGAACATGTTTTTTCCGCCTTTTTGTTTGGTGGATTGGGAAAACACCCTTACCTTTGCAACGTGTTTTTCATGGTATTAGATTTTTAAAGTTGAAAGATTGGTCGTCGGGATGACGACCTTCTTTTTTTACCACCAACATAACTCAAGTAATTCAAGTTTCGCAAGTATGAAATCGTACCAGAGAGGAACGCCCCGAAGGGGCAACGAGCACCCAGCCCAGGGCAACGCCCTGGGTAGAAGCAGCAAAAGTGACTTTCGCCCTGAAAGGGCAAATCTTGGAGCAGCGAGAGCCAATAAACTTGTTTGTTTGGCCGAGTCGCGACAAGATAAGGCTAAGTCAAAAGCTTTACAATCTGTGGCTGCGGCTTTTAAGTTCCCCTCTGAATGGAATGCTTTTGCCCTTTCAGGGCGGCAGAATATATGGACCGCCAGAACCCAGGGCGTTGCCCTGGGCTGGTGGCTTTCTGCCCTTTCAGGGCGCTCATCGCTGTCTTGCCTCGTTTTTTGCTTGCGAAATTTGAATCAAGTAATATATCAAGTGGTGAATAACGGTTAAAGGTTAACGATTGAGGGTAAAGAAAAAACAATCGTTTTCGTTTTGGTTTTCGTTTTTTTTCGTATTTTTGCAGGCGAATAGAATATAAAGAATAAAAAATGACATCAGAAGAAAAGGTTCATTACTGGTTAGATATAGCAGCATACGATATTGAGACCGCAGAGGCGATGTACCAGACTGGTCGATGGTTGTATGTGGCCTTCATGTGTCATCAGGTGATAGAGAAGACCATCAAGGCATACTGGTGTGCTACGCAGCCAGAAGACCCGCCATATACTCACAGCCACAAGCGTTTGGCTGATGGTTGCGGACTTTATGCTATGATGAGTGATGAGCAGAAAGATTTCCTTAACACCATTACTAATTACAACATCGAGGCCCGTTATCCAGAAGATAAAGAGGCCCTTTCTAGCATGCTCACTCCGCAGACATGTCGTGCTATTATAGACGAAACAAAACAATTACAGCAATGGATAAAAGAGAAGCTTTGACCCGCGATGAGGCTTTGGAGTTGGTGCGCCGCTACAAGGCAGTGATACGTCCGCGTTTCGACGTGGAGCCTCGCGTACTGATGTTCGGTTCCTACAGCAAAGGCAATGCCAAAGCCGACAGTGATATCGACGTTGCTGTTATTGTTCCTACTTATGGTGACAGGAAGTTTGAGATATCCAAGAATCTTTGGCACGACGTTGATCAGGTGAGCCTTCTCATCGAGCCCGTCCTTATGGCCGATGACCGTCAGTCCCCTCTTTACGATGACGTGATGCGTACAGGCATATCAGTTTAACCCATTCCTCTGAAAATGCGTATGTATATATAAAGGTTAGTGGTTCGTAGATTCCTCATGGTCTGCGAATTATTTTTTCAGTCAAAGTGAGAACGAAACTATGGAATATAAATTTGAGAAGGACAAGATGGACCTTCGGGTGCTGCGCGAGTTCTGCGAGCATGAGGGCGAGAAGGTGGAATACCGCAAGGGCGACGCGTTTGAACACGAGGGCGAGCCGGCACGATGGCTCGCCTATGTGAGCGAGGGATGCTTCAAGTACGTCACGCGAGGCTTCAACGACGGCAAGGCGCACATCACGTGGTTCTCGCTCGGGGGCGAATTCGTGGTTGACTATCCGACGTTCCTCTACGGCCAGCCGTCACAGGCCACCATCGAAGCCATGACGCCCAGCTGTGTGTTGAGGGTTTCAGGCCAGCAGCTGGAGCGGTTTTTCAATCAGAGCATCGAGACGATGCGGCTGCGTGCCGTCATCGCCGAGCATATTCTCTTCCAGTTCCGTTCGCGCTATCTCGAACTCCACTGCGCCACAGCCCGCGAGCGTTATGAGATGCTGATGCAACGCTGTCCCGGCATCGCCCTGCATCTTGACTTGAAAGACCTCGCCTCGTTCCTTAACGTCACTCCAAAGACCATCAGCAAGATCCGAAAGGATATCACTTTCGGCAAGGATTAGCCACAGATTTTACAAAACAACAATGATCAATTTACATGCCTGTTATTGCGCTTTGTTTGCTGACGTCGAACAAAAGTCACCCTTTTTGTTTGCTGGTATCAAATAAAAGTATTATCGAAGAGGGAACAGTCCCGTTAGAAAATGGCAAACAGATTGAAGTAATTCCTGCATGGAAGTGGTTGCTTGAATGACATTCTCTATACTCTAATCATCAGCATGATTCGAAAGGATATCACTTTCGGCAAAGATTAGCCACATATTTCGCAAAAACTCAAAAAAAAGCATCTTCCGTGACCTCTTTTCATGGAAAGTTCGTACCTTTGCAGTGGAATTTCACATAAATACGTATTTATCATGGCAAGACCGATTATCGTTCCAACGATTTTGTAGTGGCGTTGAGAAGGTGTTATCAGGTACGAATAGACTCAAAGAGGTTGGAAAAGGCACGGATTTAGTCAACCTAAAAGGTAAAGCAGAATAGTGCTCGGAGACGTTTTTCACCAATAAAAGAAGAATTAAATAATTAGCCCTCTAATATACAGATAGATACGTTAAAAACACCTCTTTATTTGAGAATTATTTTATAAAATCTTGCCCAATTCAAATAATAGTTGTATCTTTGCATCGTGAAACTGTACGAAATTAGTTTGCACTAAAGATATAGAGTATTCAATGAGTACGATAGAAGAATTACAGAAACTCAGTGAACGTGAAGATCATATGGAGTTTAAGAAGGCAGAACACAATTATCCGTTCGCAGGAGGTCAGAAGACAGATCCTCGCGACCGAAGACATTGTGTATTAGGTTATGTTGTTGCTTTGGCCAATGAAAGAGGCGGGCGGCTGGTTCTTGGCATGGCCGATGCCCGTCCCCATAAGGTCGTGGGTAGCGACTTTGCTGTAAACGAGACTGGCAATCTTGAAGACGAAATATATGAGCGTCTCCATATTCGTGTCCGAACAGAGGAACTATACGATGAAAAACAGCGTCGTGTGCTTGTTATCAACGTCCCTTCACGTCCAGTTGGCAAGGCACTCCGATTCGAGGGGGTTCCATTGATGAGAGTTGGTGAAAGTTTGCGTGAGATGGACGATGCCGAATATTTCTCCGTCATTTCCGAGCAAGACCCGGATTTCTCATCCCGTGTATGCAAAGGTCTAACCTTGAACGACCTTGACGCAGAGGCCATAGAAAACATGCGCCGGCTCATTGCCGACAAGCAGAAACGGCCTGATGCTACAACCGTTCCTTTGAATCAGATACTAAAGGACTTGCTTTTGATTGATGATGATGGCAACTTGAAGTACGCCACTCTTCTTTTGCTGGGTAAGTCGGAAGCCATCAACCGCTATCTGCCACAGGCAAATGTCGTGATAGAATACAGGAACAACCATAGCCAGGTGCGCTATAGTGCCCGTCAGGAATATCGTCTGCCACTGTTTATCGCCATCGAAAAGATTTGGGAGTACATCGACCAGCCCGCCTGCAATCCTCTTCTGCACGTCAATGACCTGCCGCGCATCCTCGACTGTCCTGCCTTTAATAAGGAAACAATACGCGAGGCTCTTATCAATGCCATGATTCACCGTAGTCTGCAGATGGGGTCAGACATCTTCATACACCTATATCCCGATATGGTGGAGATTTCCAACCCTGGCGGATTCCCATACGGTGTAAACCTTGGCAATATCCTGACCGTCAACAGTTCGCCACGTAGCCGTTTGATGGCAGAGGTGATAGAGAAAACGGGGCTGATAGAGCGTAGCGGACAAGGCGTTGACATTATGTTCACCAATTGCATCAAGGAGGGCAAGCCACTTCCCGACTACTCCTATTCAGACGATTATCAGGTAGATTTACGCTTCTATGGTGAGATTCCAGATGATGCTTTCTATCTCTTTGCTCAGGGTATATGTCATCAACAGGAGCTTGAGAGCAAGCTAAACGCCTTCGACTGGTTGACACTTCACTACATCTGGAAAGGGAACGTTGAGGCTGCATACAAGGACAGTTGTCCCAAACTGCTGGAGATGGGGTTGATCATTGAGGATTCATACTTCGGTTATGTCCTTTCTTCCCGCTATCTACTATATAAGCCCCATGTTAGGACTACCAGCCAGCGATACGACATCAGTCATATCCAAACTGTCTATAATGTGATACGACGCAACGGCGAGGCTTCCATGAGCGACTTTGTAGAGGCTTTCGACAGCATTCTGACGCAGAAACAAGTGCGTACCCTCATTGAGGGACTTTGTAAGACGCCCTTGATTTCTTCTCACGGAAACGCACGGGCAACAAGGTACCATTGGGTATGATTTTTACCCCCCCACCTATAGCCGCAAACCCCTCCACACACGCTTCATGACCTACGACCTGACGCTGATGAAACTCTAATCCTCACTCCCCCAAAAAAACATTAACAGGAAGGATGATGATGAAGGAGCGGGGTGACATTACGTTTTGGGAGGAAAAAATGTAGTTTTTACAAAAACTCTTAACCTGAGTAAAGACATTCGCCCTCGGCGGCCTGTTTTCGGGCTTAGCCGAGGGCGCTTTCTTTTTATACGCGGTAACTTTGCAGGCTTGTCGGAGAATATGGGACGGGGTCTGCGCTTTCTTTATGCCCATACCGATAGCGCTTCCCCCCTACCAGACTTTGATGAAAGAATTATAAAGTAACCATAATACAAGAACAATTAAAAAGAAACAAAATGAGAAGTATGAAACATTCGATTAAACGAGAGCAGAGCCATGCTCGCATGAGCTTTGCCGAGTGTGAGAATGTTCGAGCAACGCTCAAACACATGAAACTATCATTCCATCTCATCCTCATCCTCACCCTCGCCGCAATGCTCACGATGGCGCAAACGGCGACGGCACAGGAGGCAGCAGTTTATGACCTCGTCACCGAGGTGCCTACCGTCGATGGCGGACAGGCGACGAACATGCAGTCATCGTATGACTATGGCAGTTTGGTGGACGGCGACACAAGCACGAAGTACTACCTGAGCAACGCCAGCCCCTGGGTGGAGTTCCACTACTCGCAAGCCTTCGTCCCCAAGAAGTATGTCCTCTGGACGGCCTTTGATACGAATAATAATTCCTACCGCAATCCGGCATCGTGGACCATCAAGGCGAAACTGAACAAGACCGACGCATGGACGACGATTGCTACTGCTGAAAACAGTGGCTCTAACCAACTTCCGACAGGAAACACGCAATCGAAGGAATTCAGCATCATAGAAAACGAGAATGCCTACAAGTATTTCCGCTTCGAGGCTACAGGACTAAGCAACCACGTCCAGCTTGGCGAGTTGCAGTTCAAGGTGGCTTCGGCCAAGACGGAAGTGACCTGGAAGATGTACCCTAATAGCGGTACAAATCGCACCGTTTCCGGCAATACTGCCGACTTTACAAACGCCGAGGGCAATGTGATGCGCCATACATGGACTGGCACTCCCACCTCTAATACGTGGAGTGATACTTGGTTCACATTCCACAAGGCCATCGACAACCAACTGCAAGTGACCTTCCCGTATCTCACGGGCAAGGTGACCAAGGTCGAAATCAAAAGCATCGACTTCAGTCCTTCCGGCATGCGTCTTTCCGTGGGCAACGGCACGTCGAATCTGAAGAACGGGAACAGCGATTACTTTGAGTCAACGGACGAAGACGAATACAGGAGCGTTTCCTTCACGGGCGAAATAGACGTGAACACCACGAACTATCTGAGGTTCACTTTCGCCCAGACAGCATCGGGAGAAGTATATAATCAGCGCTTTGACTTTTACAATAGGGGCACCATCAAGGTGACCTTGGAGAAGGTGAAGAAGGCAGACCTCGGCCACACCTTCACATCCATCACCGCCAGCGGCAACGTGCTGACCGCCACCTGCACCAGCAACGATGCCGACCACAACACCTTGTACGGCGGTGCCGGCCATCAGTACACGCTGACGCTCAACGCCGCCGACGGCATGGCCAGTTATATGAATCCCGTCAACGCATCGATTACCCCGTCGGTTGGCGACTTCAACGAGGACACGCAACTCGGAGCCACGTGCACCGTCGAGTACGCCCCGCAAGGCACCACCAACTGGACAACGTCCGCACCCGCTACCCCAGGCAACTACACCGCCCGCGCCACCGTCAGAATCAACAGCACGGACTATGTGCTGACCGCGAACTTCAGCGTCATTGAGGGACACTATATCACCAACGACTACTCGCAGTTCAGCGTCAACAAGTCAGCAGGAGCCATGGCGGGCGAAGACGTTATCGTCACCTTCACGCCGCAGTTGGGCGAGAGCCTGACGACGCTGACCGTGACGGGCGACAACACGAGCCTGAGCATCGGCAGCGGCATCACCGACAACGGCAACAACACCTACACGTTCGCCATGCCCAATGAGGACGTGACCCTAGGCGCCACGTTCACGTTCCCGATGGATGAAAATAACTTTGCCCAGGACGGCGACGCTTACACCATCAAGAATGCTGACGGCTGGAACTACTTCTGCCAGCGCATACAGTATGATGCTAACATCGACGGCTTCAGCGGCAAGACCATCGAACTCTCCGCCGACAACATCACCGTGACAACGATGGCGGGCATGATGCATCCGTTTAAGGGAACCTTCGACGGCAAGGGCAATACGCTGGACTTCAAGCCCACTACCGCTACAATGTATTGCGCCCCCTTCCAAAACACCAACAACGCCACCATCTGCAACCTTCACGTGACGGGAGTGATTGTGGGCGGCACCAATTCCTACTTAGGCGGTCTGGTAGGCAGTTCCGAGGGCGACCTCACCATCCGCGACTGCCACGTGAGCACCCAAATCAGCACCAAATACGATAGCAACACCAACAGCTCGAACGTCGGAATCGGCGGCTTCGTGGGCTACATACACTACACGACCTACGGTCAAAAATGCCAAATCACGGGCTGCGTCTATGACGGACTCATCTATAACCCGGAATCTTCCGGCTCAACCTACGGCTGCGGCGGTTTCGTCGGCTGCTTTTCAGAGTACGTTTATGTTGAGCTCACCGACTGCCTCTTCATCGAAGGCCAGTACGATAACAACGGCGGCAAGCGCGAACTGCTGTGGGGACATGACAACAACATGAACAGCACCTTCTTCCACCGCACCAACTATCAAGGCCAGGGCAAACTGACCAACTGCTTCTTCGTCGCCACGCACTTCCTGAAGCAGGGCTCGCCCGCCGTGGAATCGGCCACAGCCCCCGCCAACTTCGCCCACTTCGGCGACCCGACGACCGACTACGGCTTCCTGAAGGTGTATGGCCACACCATGGTCTTCGGCGGCAAGTACTACACGCCGACATACGGCGACCTGGTGGAGACGTACGACTACAGCGGGGTGAAGAGTTACAACATTGAGTACGACGACAAGCCCCTCGGCATCCCCGACATCACGACGCAACTGTGGGTGCCCCTACTGCGCTACAAACGCACGTTCACCAATGGAAAGCCCGTGACGGTGATGATGCCGTTCAACTTCACGAAGAGCGCCTTCAAAAAGAGTGGCTCCAGCGACGGTCTGACTGGTCATTTCTATGAGTTCAAGGGCATCACTCTGGACGCGAATGTAACGAACAAATGGGTGGCCTTAATGGGAGAGCCTGACAATCCCGAAACGACCACGATGAAGGCCAACACGCCGTACCTCTACGTACCTGACGATGAACCGCAGTATTGGTACATCGATAATGGCGGCGACGGCGTCAACATCTTCACAGAGGGCTACGACGGCGGCAATAAGGTGACCCCGTATGACGGCAGCAAAGAGTCATATTCCTGGAACAAATGGCACTTCATCGGCACCTACCAGCCGCGCTACTGGAGCGAAACCGAGCACTCCGAGGAAATCGGAAAGGTGTACGGCTTCGCAGGAACGACCAAGGAGGTGGACGGAGAGCTCGTTGAGGCTGGCGAATTTGTGAGGGCAAAGGTTGGCGCGAAGATCCGCCCCACGTCGTGCTACCTGATGTGGACGGGCTACGAAGATGAACAGCAGAATGCCCGTGGTTTGAACCGCGTCACAACGGCTGCGGACGAACTGCCCCAACGCATCACCGTCAAGCTGGTTGATGCCAACGGCGAGACAACCAGCATCGGAACCCTCGACACCACGACGGGCGAGGTGTCGTTTGACGGCTGGTACACCCTCGACGGCGTAAAACTGAGCGGCAAGCCCAGCACAAAGGGCATCTATATCAACAATGGGAAAAAGATGGTAATCAAATAACGAATGGAGGACAAAACGATGAAAAAAGATTATATAAAGCCCACCTGTGAAACGGTACTGATGGAAAACGAGACATGCCTGCTTCGCGGAAGTAGCACACCACCCAACGAAATCCGCGACTACGACGACTGGATGGAATAAACCATCACGGAGAGACGAACGGAATCCCGATGCGGCGTTGTTGCCGCATCGGGATTCTTTGTCTGAAGCGACGCCCGCGTCCCGTCGGGCAAGCTTCCGCCCTGCGACGCCCGCACCCCGTCGGGCACGCTTCCGCCCTGAAAGGGCTAAAGCCATCAGCCCAGGGCAACGCCCTGGGGTTATTCGAGCACACATCATTCTTCGCCCTGAAGGGGCAAAAGCTTTCAATAACAATGCTTTTGCCCTTTCAGGGCGAGAGTTACTGATGCCTTTTGTACCCAGGGCGTTGCCCTGGGCTGGGTGCTCTATGCCCCTTTGGGGCGCGCAAGCTATGCAGCCTTCCTCCTTCGCGACTCGGTCATTCAAACAAGCTTGACTCTTCCTACGGCGATAGAATCAAACGATACGGCCGTAGAATCAAACGCTACGAAAATAGAATCAAACGCTACGGAAATAGAATCAAACGCTACGGCCGTAGAATCAAACGCTACGACTGCGACGTCAAACGCCTGCCTCTGCTCTGCAGCCCGTCTCTTTTATACAAGGTTTTTTTTAAAAAAACGCCAACACCTACCTAAACCGCCGCAACAAACTGTGGCAAAGAGCGTTATCTTAGGTAGGTGTTTGTTAAACACCTACCTAACACCTACCTGACACCTACCTGACACCTACCTGACACCTACCTAAAAAACAGGCAAGGCTGATGATGAGGGGATTACAAATCCCCCTATTCATGTGTTGCGGATTGCAAATCGGCAACAACGGAGTTTATGAGAGTGCCTCTTCGAGGCAGAAATCAAACAAAATGTGATACAAAATATTACAAAATTTCGATAACACGTTTCCAGCGAATAGTCCTTATTTTGAATAATTTTGAATTGAATTTTTGTAATATTTCTCTGCGAAGCAGACTCGA